>LFRM01379293.1_pt8 | contig 73738 bp, 82 predicted proteins | sample 618341 | NCBI WGS metagenome assembly LFRM01 (sample SAMN03654438, study PRJNA283298) | anaerobic digester metagenome | isolation source: pool of bioreactors CSTR01a, CSTR02a, and CSTR03a thermophilic anaerobic... | place: Denmark: Kgs. Lyngby | collected 2014-05-21 | reverse complement strand
ATTTCTAGTCCCGCACTTTGTAGCGCTCTTAGAGCAGATTCTCTACCTGGACCTGGTCCTTTAACGTTTACTGTAATATTTTTCATTCCTTGGTCAACTGCTGCTTGTCCAGCTGCTTCTCCTGTTAATTGAGCCGCAAAAGGCGTTGACTTTCTCGAACCTTTAAATCCTAGAGCACCTGCACTAGACCAAGCGATTGCGTTTCCACTTTCGTCTGTTATAGTAACGATAGTGTTGTTAAATGTTGAGTGAATGTGTGCCATTCCCGTAACTATATTACGTTTAACACGACGCTTGCGCGTAACTTTTTTCTTGTTTTTTGCCATTTTTTATGCCTCCCTATCGTTATGCTTTCTTAGATTTTCCTGACACTAATTTCTTAGGACCTTTTTGAGTCCTAGCATTAGTCTTGGATCTTTGTCCTCTTACCGGTAATTTACGACGGTGACGTATTCCACGTCTTGAACCAATTTCCATCAAACGTTTGATATTCATTGCTTGTGTTCTTCTTAAATCACCTTCAACTGGAATTTTATCAATTGCACTACGAATCTCATTAACTTGATCTTCAGTCAAATCAATTACGCGTGTATCTTGATCAATTCCTAAACTATTTAATATAGACTCAGACGTAGAACGTCCAATTCCAAATATATATGTTAGTGATATAACTACTCGTTTATTACGAGGTATATCTATTCCTGCGATTCTTGCCATTTATATCCTCCTATTTTCCTTGTCTTTGCTTATGTTTAGGGTTCTCACAAATTACCATTACGCGTCCTTTGCGTTTAATGACACGGCACTTATCGCACATCGGTTTCACTGATGGCCTTACTTTCATGCTTATTCCTCCTAAAAGACTATTTATGTCTAAATGTTATTCTCCCACGTGTTAAATCGTATGGTGAAATCTCTATGGTCACTCTATCACCTGGTAAAATGCGAATGTAGTGCATTCGGATTTTACCAGAAACGTGGGCTAAAATCTCATGTCCATTTTCCAGTTTCACTTTAAATTGTGCTCCCGGTAAAGTATCAACTACTATACCATCTACTTCAATTACATCATCTTTACTCATTTGGTGTATGATCCTCCTTTGTGTTTTTAGTTAATATTTCATAACCGTCTTTAGTTACAACAACTGTGTGTTCAAAGTGGGCCGTTAGGGCACCATTTGTTGTTACAACTGTCCAATCATCATCTAAAACTTCAAGTTTTGATCCCTTGCTATAAGCCATTGGTTCAATAGCAATTGTCATGCCTTCTCTAAGTTTAACTCCAGTATTTGGTTTACCGTAATTTGGAACATAAGGTTCCTCATGTACATCACTACCAATACCATGACCGGTGTACTCTTGTGGTACCGTATAGCCATATTTATCTAGATAAGACTCAATTGCATGTCCAATATCGCCAATTCTATTACCTGGTTTGACTTGTTTTAAGCCTTCAAATAGGGATTGTTTAGTTTTTTGAAGCAAATCTTTTGCTTTTTCACTAACATTTCCTACTGAATATGTCCAAGCACTATCGCCGTGATATCCTTTATAACAAGCACCAACATCAAGTGATAATATATCTCCATCTTTAAGCACTCTTTCATCAGGTATGCCATGTATTAACTCCTCGTTTAAGGAGAAACAGCCATAACCTGGAAAATCATATAATTTATAAAAAGATGCACTACTATCATTAGCTTCTACAACTTCTTTAACTACATTATTCAGCTCATTTAATGATACTCCAACTTTGATTTTGCTAGCTACACTTTCATGAATCAGCGCCGTTATCCGGCCTGCTTCACGCATTAAATCTATTTCTCTTGCAGATTTAATTTTAATCATTAAGTAATTGTTCCAACTCATGATTTACTTCTGCAAAGACTTCTTCCACACTTTGGGTTGCATTAATATCTACTATTTTTGCAACACCCTCATAGTAATCTCTTACTGGTGCAGTTAGATTTTTGTACTCTGCAAGTCTTACTAGCAAACTTTCTTTTGTATCATCAGATCTTTGATATAATTCTCCACCATCAAGATCGCATACGCCATCTTTAATAGGTGGTTTGTTTTCAATGTGGTAGATTGCTCCACATGTTCTACACATTCTTCTACCAGTGATTCTTTTTGCTAAAACTTCTTCATCAACATTTAAGTCAATTATTAAATTTAAAGGCAAATCAATATCTGATAAAAGCGTTTTTAGTGACTTAGCTTGTTCTACTGTTCTTGGAAATCCATCAAGTAAAAAGCCTTTGTCTTTTATATCTTGAGCTTGTAATCTTTCTTTTACTAAACTAATTGTAATTTCATCTGGAACTAATTTTCCTTCATCCATATACGTTTTAGCTAGTAATCCTGCTTTTGTTTCATTTTTGATTGCTGCTCGAAACATGTCGCCTGTAGATAGATGAACTACATTGTAGTTTTTTACTATCAGTTCAGACTGGGTTCCTTTTCCGCTTCCTGCAGGCCCCATAATAAGTAAATGTAATTTACTTGCCACGGACAAATCCTGAATAGCTTCTTTGTGTTAGTTTACCTTTAAGTTCGCTAACTGTTTCTAGTGCAACACCAACTACGATAATAATTCCTGTTCCTCCAAGCGCAGCTGCTTGTGGTACTTGTGGAATTAAGATACCAATTAATGGTGGAATTGATGCGATTACGACTAGTGATAAAGCACCTAACACTGTAATTCTATTTAAAATAGTTGTTACATAGTTTTGTGTGTCTTTACCTGGTCTTACTCCAAGAACATATGACCCATTTTTCTTTAAGTTTTCAGCCATTTTTTCTGGATCAACTTGTAAGTGGGTATAAAAGAATGTAAATGCAACGATTAAAATCAAATACACAATTAAACCTTGTGGTGTTGTTTGATTTAACCAAACACTGATAAATTCAGTAAATGCATTTTTTTTGAAAAATGATGCTACTGTTAACGGTGCAGCCATAATAGCTGATGCAAAGATAACTGGCACAACACTAGCTGAGTTTATTTTCAAAGGAATATAAGTCATATCACTTTGTCCACGCCCTACACCACTAGATGTGTACTGAATTGGTATCTTTCTTTCCGCTTTAGTAACAAATACTACCATTGCAATAATTGCTAAATAGGATATTACATAGATTGTAAATAACATAAGTCCACGTGCTATTCCTGATTGAACTAGAGCAGCATATACAGAACTAAATTGTGAAGGTAAGTTTGAAACAATACCTGCAAAAATTAATAATGATAAACCATTTCCAATTCCTTTAGCTGAAATTCTATCTCCAAGCCATACAAGAAACATAGTACCAGCTGTTAAAACTGTTGCTATATAAATAAATGATGGCCATCCTGGATTTACTACTACCTGGTATTGATCTGAAAACATTTTAACCATAATAACTGATTGGATAAATGACATAATTACTGTAATATAACGAGTAATTTTGTCCATTTGTTTTCTTCCGTCTTCTCCGCTTTCTTTCATTTCTGTTAAAGCTGGAATTACGTCCATTGACATCAATTGAACGATAATGCTTGATGTAATATACGGTCCAACTCCAAGAGCGAAGATTGAGAATCTTTGCAAAGAACCCCCACCTAACATGTTCATAATGTTAAGAATAGTTGCTCCATCACCTAAACCTGCAGTTAATTTAACTGCGTCGATTCTTGGTGCAGGAATTGCTGATCCTAAACGATAAAATAATAGGATCGCTAGTGTAAATAGAATACGTTTGCGTATATCTTTATTTTTAAACAAGTCTTGAATGAACCTTATCATACTATATTACCTCGACAGTTCCGCCAGCTTGCTTAATTGCCTCTTGTGCAGATTTCGAGAATTTGTGCGCTTGTACTGTTAACTTTTTGTCTAAAGTTCCATTTCCAAGGATTTTAACTCCATTATATTCTTTTGTAATTAATCTTACATCTTTTAATAATGCTGGAGTTACTACAACGCCTTCTTCAAATCTATTTAAAGATTCAACATTAACGATTGCATACTCTACACGTGTGAAGTTAGTAAACCCTCTTTTTGGTAGTCTAATGTAGACTGGTGTTTGACCACCTTCGAAACCAATTCTTGGTCCGCCTCCACTACCTGATCTAGCTTTTTGACCTTTATGTCCACGACCAGAAGTTTTACCAGCAGTAGAACCATGTCCTCTACCTTTTCTTCTTACGTTAGCTTTTCTTGCACCTTCATTATGTTCTAATTCGTGTAATTTCATGTTTTGCCCTCCTAACGTACTTCATGGACTTTTAATCCACGTAATTTTGCAACTTCTTCTACTGTTTTTAAAGATAGTAGACCTTCAACAGTTGCTCTTACCATGTTAATTGGTGTCCTTGATCCTAAACTCTTAGTTAATATATCAGTGATTCCAGCTAGTTCTAATACGTCACGTACCGCACTTCCCGCGATAACTCCCGTACCTTCACTTGCAGGTCTCATAACAATTCTACCAGCACCATATACTCCAACAACTCTGTGTGGAATAGTACCTTCGTTTACGATAGGTATTGTAAATAGGTTTTCAGTAGCATTTTCTACTGCCTTACGAATTGCATCAGGTACTTCATTTGCTTTACCTGTTCCAAATCCGACTCTACCCTTTTTGTCTCCAACTACGACTAGAGCAGCAAATCTAAACCTACGTCCACCTTTAACAACTTTAGTAACACGATTGATAGTTACAACGCGTTCTTCAAATTCTTTTTCTTTTTGTTGAAACTTTCTCGGTCTTCTATTCTGTGGTCTTGGTCCTGTACTCGCCACAGTTTTATTTTGTTCGACTGTCTTGTTTTCCATTATTGCCTCCCTAGAATTCTAATCCAGCTTCTCTAGCTGCATCAGCTAGTGCTTTGATACGACCATGATATAAATATCCTCCACGGTCAAATACGACTTCAGTAATATTTGCAGCTTTAGCTTTTTTCGCGATTTCTGCTCCTATTAATGTAGCAGCCTCTACGTTTCCACCATTTGCCAGTTTCATTTCAACTGAATTTGCAGAAACTATTGTTTTAAATCCCATATCATCAATTAATTGTGCATGAATATGTTTATTTGATTTAAATACGTTTAGGCGTGGGCGAGAAGCAGTACCTTGTACTTTATGACGAATTCTAAAATGTCTCTTTTGTCTTAGTTTATTTCTTGATGTTTTGTTTATCATATAAATTTCTCCTTCCCACTATGCAGCTTTAGCAGCTGTCTTACCTTCTTTACGACGTACAATTTCGCCTTTATAACGAATACCTTTACCTTTATATGGTTCTGGTTTTCTAGTTGCGCGGATATTACTTGCTAATTCACCAACACGTTGTTTGTCAATTCCAGTGACAACGATTTGTGTTACTTTTGGTGTTTCAACTGTTAGTCCTTCTTCAACATCAAATTCAACTGGATGTGAAAAACCAACGTTTAAAGTTAATTTATTTCCTGCCATAGCAGCACGATAACCGATACCGACAAGTTCTAATTCTTTTTTAAATCCTTCAGTAACCCCTTCGATCATATTTGATAATAATGATCTTGTTGTCCCATGAACTTGCTTCATAGCTTTAGTTTCATTTGGACGTACAACAGTAATAGTAGTTTCTTCTACTTCAAATTTCATTTCATCAATGAATTTTTGAACTAGAGTACCCTTAGGTCCACTTACTGTTACTTCATTATTTTCTCCGAAGGTAATTTCTACACCTGAAGGAATATTGATTATTTTGTTTCCTATACGTGACATTAATTTACTCCTCCATTACCAAACATATGCTAAGACTTCTCCACCGATTTGTTTAGCTCTTGCAGTTTTATCAGTCATAAGACCTTGTGATGTTGAAATCACTGCAATTCCAAGTCCGTTTAAAACTCTTGGAATATTATTTGCATTTGCATAAACTCTTAAACCTGGTTTAGAAATTCTTTTTAAGTTTGTTATAACTTTCTCATCATTAGGGCCATACTTTAGTACAACCTTAATTGTTTTAAATTGTTCTCCAGACGCTACTTCAAAACTTGTAATAAATCCTTCGTCTTTAAGAATTTGAGCAATTTCTTGTCTAATTCTACTATTTGGGATTTCAACAGCTTCGTGACGCGCATTTACGCCGTTTCTGATTCTAGTTAGCATGTCTGCAATTGGATCTGTAATACTCATATTAAATTACCTCCTATTACCAGCTTGCCTTTTTCACTCCAGGAATTTGCCCTTTGTAAGCTAATTCTCTGAAACAAATACGACATAACTTGTATTTCTGTAAAACTGAATGCGGTCTTCCACAACGTTCGCAACGTGTATACTCACGTACTTTAAACTTTTGAGGACGACTGCTTTTCACTACTAGTGATTTTTTTGCCAATTTGTCTTCCTACTTTCTAAATGGCATGCCTAAGTTTTTCAACAGGGCACGACCTTCTTCGTTTGTATCTGCTGTTGTTACAATAACAACATCCATACCACGCGTCTTTTTAACATCGTCAAATTCTAATTCAGGGAAAATTAATTGTTCTTTAATCCCTAAAGTATAGTTTCCACGACCATCAAACGCATCTGTACTTACACCTCTAAAGTCACGTACTCTTGGAAGAGAAACGTTCATTAACTTGTCTAAAAAGTCAAACATTTTTGCTCCACGTAGAGTAACTTTAGTACCGATTGCCATACCTTCACGTAATTTGAAGTTAGCAACTGATTTTTTAGCTTTAGTTACAACTGGTTTTTGACCAGTGATTAACATTAGTTCATTTACTGCATCGTCCAAAACTTTTGGATTGTCGATAGCATCGCCAACTCCAATATTAACTACTATTTTTTCAAGTTTTGGAGCTTGCATAACTGAAGTGTAGTTAAACTCTTTAACCATAGCTGGAACTACTTCTTCTAAATATTTTTGTTCTAATCTATTCATTTAACATACCCTCCTTTAAAATTCTTTTCCTGTTTTCTTAAAGATACGAACTTTCTTCCCATCTTTAATCTCAATTCCTAGTCTACTAACTGATTTTGATTTTTCGTCATAAGCCATTACATTCGAAACATCAATTGGCATTTCCTTTTCGATAATTCCGCCATCAGGATTTATTTGTGAAGGTTTAAGATGTTTTTTCTTTAGATTAACGCCTTCAACTAGTACTTGATTTTTATCAGGGAAAACTTGAATAATTTCTGCAACAGTTCCTTTGTCATTACGACTTCCCGTAATAACTTTAACTGTATCTCCTGTTTTTAATCTCATATTTATCCTCCTACAGAACTTCTGGTGCCAATGACACTATTTTTATAAAGCCACGGTCACGAAGTTCTCTTGCAACTGGGCCAAAAATTCTTGTCCCTCTTGGTGCAGTAGCTTCTTCATTAAGAATAACTACAGCGTTGTCATCAAATTGAATGTATGTTCCATTATCTCTTCTAACGCCTTTTTTAGTTCTAACGATTACTGCTTTTACTACTTGACCTTTTTTGACTTGACCACCCGGCGCTGCAGATTTTACTGCTGCAACTACGATATCACCGATACTAGATGAACGTCTATGACTTCCACCTAACCCACGGATTACAAGAACTTCTCTTGCTCCTGAATTATCAGCTACTCGACATCTGGTTTCATTATGAATCATGTTTTAAATCCTCCTTCTGTCTTATACGACTACAGCCACTTCAACTACTTTAATTAAGCGGAATCTTTTTGATTTAGACAATGGACGTGTTTCCATAATTTCTACTATATCATTGATTTTTGCTTCATTATTTTCATCGTGTGCTGCTAGCTTGGTTGAAAACTTTACACGCTTACCATAGAGACGGTCACGTTTTGAAGTAGCAATTTCTACCACAATCGTCTTGTCGCTCTTATCTGAGACAACTTTACCACGGTAAACTTTACGGTTATTTACTCTTTCCATAATTTCCTCCTACTTCGTTTCTGCAAGTGATCTTTCATTAATCACTGTTAATATTCTTGCTATTGTCTTTTTCACTGTTCTAAGGCGAGCAGTATCTTCTAGTTGACCAACAGCATGTTGAAAGCGAAGGTTAAATAATTCTTGTTTTAAATCTTCGACTTCTTGTGTTAATTCAGTACTGTTTAAATCTCTAATTTCTTTTATGTCTAACATGCTACTTCACCTCATCTTTGTGAACAAATTTTGTTCTAACTGATAGTTTGCTTGATCCAAGTCTTAAAGCTTCTTTTGCAACAGCTTCACTTACACCAGCTACTTCAAACATTACAGTACCAGCTTTAACGACAGCAACCCAACCTTCTGGTGCTCCCTTACCTGATCCCATACGTACTTCTAACGGTTTTTTTGTAATTGCTAAATGTGGAAATATTCTAATCCAAACTTTACCCCCACGTTTCATTGAACGTGTAATAGCAACACGGGCAGCTTCAATTTGCTTATTGCTAATGTAGCCCCCTGTTTCCGCAACTATTCCAAACTCACCAAAATCGACATTACGACCCTTTGTAGCTTTACCTTCGTAGCTAACTAAGTGAGGACGTCTATATTTTGTTCTTTTAGGCATTAACATATATTATTTCTCCTCCTTAGTGACACTACTCTCACTAGTTGTTTGAGCTGGACGAGGTCTTCTTGTTTGAGGACGACGTCTAGTATTGTCTCTTTCTCTTCTCTTAGGTGCTTCTGGTTCTTCTACCATTTGACCTGGAAGAACTTCTCCACGACAAATCCAAACCTTAACTCCTAATTTACCATATTGTGTATTTGCTTCATAATGTGTGTAATCAATGTCAGCTCTTAGTGTATGTAGCGGTACAATACCTTCTGCATATCCTTCAGATCTTGCCATTTCAGCTCCGCCTAAACGTCCTGAAACCATTGTTTTAACACCCTTAGCGCCAGCTCTCATAACTCTTTGAATAGCACGTTTTTGTGCAACTCTGAATGATGCTCTTTGCTCTAATTGTTCAGCAATACTTCTTGCAACTAAAGTTGCGTCTAAGTCAGGGTTACCAACTTCAACAACTTTAATGTAAACTTGTTTACCATCTGTTATTTTTTCTAAAGCTTTTTTAATATTTTCAACGTTTTCTCCGCTTTGTCCGATTACTACACCTGGTCTAGCTGATCTAATAATTACTTCAACTTTGTTTTTTGATCTTTCGATCTCAATTCTTGACACAAATGCTTCATGTAGATCTTTAAATAGGTACTCACGAATTTTGACGTCTTCGATTAATAAATTACCGAATTCTTTTTCAGCATACCAACGTGATTCCCAGTCTCTAATGATTCCGACACGTAAGCCGATTGGACTAACTTTTTGACCCATTCTTCGTTCCTCCTATCTTTCTGCCACTACAACAGTAATGTGGCTTGTACGTTTCATAATTGGCGATGCAGATCCTTTTGCTCTCGCTCTAAAACGTTTGATTGTAATTCCTTCATCAGCATAACATTCTGATATAAATAATTTGCTCTCGTCTAATTGGTGATTATTAACGGCATTTGCAACCGCTGATTTTAAGACTTTAGCTGTAACTTCTGCTCCATAGTTAGGAAGGTGTTGTAAAATAGCTGCTGCTGTTTCGACATCTTTTCCACGTACTAAGTCTAAGACTAAACGTACTTTTCTAGGTGCAATTCTAATTGTTTTCGCTTGAGATTTAACGTTCACTTTTCTTGTCTCCTGCGCCATGTCCTCTAAATGTTCTAGTTGGAACAAACTCACCTAATTTGTGTCCTACCATATCTTCTGTAACAAATACTGGTACATGTTCTTTTCCGTTATATACTGCAAATGTATGTTCAACGAATTGCGGGAAAATTGTTGAACGTCTTGACCAAGTCTTAATGACCGATTTCTTTCCGCCTTTTTGAGCTTCTACTTTTTTCATTAAATGCTCATCACAGAAAGGCCCTTTTTTTAAACTACGACTCATATTGATTTCCTACCTTTCGTTATTTTTTCTTTCTTCTATCTCTAACAATTAAATCGTTAGATTTGTTTTTAAGTTTACGAGTTTTAACACCCATAGCTTTTTTACCCCAAGGTGTCATTGGCGCAACACGTCCGATTGATGTACGCCCTTCTCCACCACCATGAGGGTGATCGATTGGATTCATTGCTGATCCACGAACTGCTGATCTTTTACCCATCCAACGAGATCTACCAGCTTTACCGATAACCACTAATGAATGGTCACCATTTCCAACTGTACCAATTGTTGCACGGCAAGTACCTAATATCTTACGTACTTCACCACTTGCAAGTCTTAGAGTTACATATTTGTCTTCGACACTTGTAACTTGAGCACTTGTTCCAGCTGAGCGAACTAATTGTCCACCTTTTCCTGGTTTAAGTTCAACGTTGTGAACAGTTGTACCTTCTGGGATAAATCTTAATTGTTTTGAGTTTCCAACGATAATGTCTGCATTTTCGCCTGAAATAATTGTCATTCCAACCGTTAATCCTTTTGGTGCAATGATATATCTTTTTTCACCATCTGCATATGTAACTAATGCAATGTGTGCACTTCTGTTTGGATCATATTCGATTGTTGATACTTTTGCTGGAATATTATCTTTATTACGTTTAAAGTCAATAATTCTATATTGACGTTTATGTCCTCCACCTTGGTGGCGTGTAGTAATACGTCCAGTATTGTTACGTCCACCTTTTTTACTGATAGATTCAGTAAGTGATCTTTCAGGTTTTACAGCAGTTATGTCTTCTCTTACGAGAGCAGTCATATGTCTGCGTCCTGGCGTGGTCGGTTTATACTTTTTAATCGCCATTGATTACTCCTCCTTGCGCATTTGACGGAAATAGCGCCTTCTTCCGTTTAATATCTACTTATCTTTCTTCGAAGATATCAATTGTGTGTCCGTCAGCTAATTTAACTAACGCTTTTTTATAACCTGATTTAAAACCAGAATATTGACCCATTCTTGTTTTCTTAGGGTTAACGTTAATTGTGCTCACGCGAGCAACTTTGACGTTAAATAATTCTTGAATCGCTAATTTGATTTCAGTTTTATTTGCGTCTCTAGCTACGACGAATGTAACTATGTTATTGTCAGCAGTTAATGCCGCTGATTTTTCTGTAATAATAGGTTTAATAATAATATCTTTTGCTCTACTCATTATACTAGTACCTCCCCAGCTATCTTAGCAGCCGTTTCAGTCATTACTAAGTTTGTAGCGTTCATAATGTCAAAGACATTTAAACTTTCAACTGGTAAGATTTCAACTCTGCTTAAGTTTCTCATAGAAAGGTATGCATTTTCGAAGTCTTCTTTAACAGAAACTACAAATAATGTTTTTCTTTCTAAGTTTAGGTTGTTTAAGACAGCAACAAAGTTTTGTGTTTTAACTTCACTCATTGATAAGTCTTTAATTAAAATCATTGAATTGTTAATGACTTTATCGCTTAAAGCTGATCTAATTGCTAATCTTCTTACTTTTCTGTTTGTATTAAGTTTGTAAGATCTTGGTGTTGGTCCAAAGACAACTCCACCGCCACGCCATTGTGGTGATCTAATTGACCCTTGACGTGCACGCCCTGTACCCTTTTGAGCCCAAGGTTTACGTCCTCCACCTCTTACTTCGGATCTGTTTTTTACCTTATGTGTTCCTTGACGAAGTGAAGCTTGTTGAGCAACAACTGCATCAAATAATACTTGCTTGTTAGGTGTAATCCCAAATACATCAGCAGAAACTTCAACATTTTCTAATTCTTGACCATCAAGATTATACATTTTTAAAATTGCCATTGATTACTCCTCCTCTGCTGCTGTTTCATCTGTTGAAACATAACTAACCAGTGAAACTGGTTCAACTTGTTTGATTCTCTTAGTTGTTGTTTTAAGGAATACTAAGCCACGTTTTGGTCCAGGAACATTTCCTTTAACCAAGATTACGTTTTTATCAACATCAATTTGGATAACTTCTAAGTTTCTGTTAGTAGTTGTAAATCCACCATGTTGACCAGCCATTTTTGTTCCCTTAGCAACTTTACCAACAGTACCACCTGAAGCTATTGATCCCGCACTACGGTGGAATCTAGAACCATGTGATTTTGGTCCTAAAGCTTGGTTGTTTCTCTTGATTGCTCCAGAAAATCCTTTACCTTTAGAAATTGCAGTAGCATCTAACATATCGCCTGTAGCGAATAAATCTAATGTTACTTCATCTCCAACTTCATATTCTGACATGCCGTTTCCGCGAACTTCACGCATAAACTTCTTAGGTGCTGTATCTGCTTTTTTAGCATGACCCATATCTGGTTTATTTGAACGTTGTTCTTTCACATCTTGAAATCCTAATTGAACAGCTTCATAACCATCTGTTTCAATTGTCTTTATTTGCATAACTACATTAGGTGTTGCCCCGATTACAGTAACTGGAATCAGTGTACCATCAGTGGTGAACACCTGAGTCATGCCAAGTTTCTTTCCTAAAATACCCTTCATGATTTAACCTCCATCACCACTAAAGTTTAATTTCTATGTCAACACCACTTGGTAGCTCTAGTCTACTCAAGGCATCAATAGTTGATGCGTTTGGTCCAACAATTTCAATTAATCTTTTATGTGTCCTTTGTTCGAATTGCTCTCTTGAATCTTTGTTCACGTGTGGTGAACGTAAGATTGTTATAATTTCTTTTTCAGTCGGTAGTGGAACTGGTCCAATAACCTTCTTTGCTCCGTGATCGTTAGCTGTTTCAATAATTTTCGCAGCTGCCAGATCGATTGTCCTGTGCTCGTAAGCTTTTAGACGAATCTTGACGTTATTCTTTGCCATGAAACTCCTCCTTTTTCTTTCCATTCGCTCTAGGCGACATCCGCTCAGCGTAAATTCCCCAACATCCCACCAGTCATGACAACGGGTTCCGGTGTGTCGGCAACCTTACGCTTCTTTGCGACGCTTGTTTATTATAACAAAAAGACTTGCCTAATGCAAGTCTTACATATCACTTTATTTAATTAGTTTTTAATAGGCTAAATAGCCTTATACTCTATGGCCCAAAGTAAATCCTTCACCCATAATTTCATTAGCGTCTTGGACGATTAAAAAGGCTTTTTCATCCTCTTCTAAAACAATCTTACGCAAATCTGGGTATTGTTCTTGGGTTATAACACACATGATTATATCACGTTGTTCCTTACCATAGCCACCTTGAGCATTTATTATTGTTGTACCACGATCTAGCTCAATATGAATACGATTATTTATATTTTCTAACTGTTCTGAAATAATTAAGATAGACTTAGCTTTTTCAGTACCAAACAGTAAAACCTTGCCAACTGTATAAGATGTTGCCCAAACAGAAATGAGTCCCATCAAGACAAATTCAATCCCTAAAGTCGATATACCAAGCATTACGGTAATACCATCGACAACTAAAAGCCCCAAAGATGTTGGCACATTAAAGTATCTAGATAATAATAATGGAAAGACATCCATACCACCCGTACTTGCATGTGACCTAAATACTAAACCCAAAGCTACTCCTGATAAAACACCACTGTACAGTGAAGCCAAAATTGGATCAGTATCGATTACAAACGTTGAATATCTTAATAGTTCCAGCATAATTGGATAAACCACAGAACTAACAATCGTTTTAAAGGCAAAGGCCTTGCCTAAAAACACAGCCCCTAAAATAAAGGTTAATAATATTAATGAGTAAGCAATGTAGTTTGTATCAATAGCCGGCAAAATTGGCCCCAAAGCAATTGAGACTCCAAAAATGCCCCCAGTTAGTATATTATAAGGCAATACAAAAAACGTTACAGAAACGGCTAGGATAAAATTCCCTAAAAGCAAAATAAGAAACTCTTTAGTATTTTCCTTTATAAAGTTATTCATCGCTACCCCCTATTGTGCATTAGAATTTTGACTTAAAAACTCATAAACAAAATTCTCGATTTTGCCATCCAATACGGCTTCCACATTTCCCTCTTCATAGTTAGTTCTCGTATCCTTAACCATTGAATAAGGATGAACGACATATGATCTTATTTGTGATCCCCACTCTATCGCTGACTTAGTGCCCGTAATTTCATCAAGTTGTTTAGCTTGTTCTTCCAACATCATTTGAAAGACACGAGACTTTAACATAACCATAGCTTCATCACGGTTAGCATGTTGTGATCTTCCGGTTTGGGAAGCTGCAACAATGCCCGTTGGCTTATGAATCAAGCGAACAGCTGAATCTGTCTTATTAATATGTTGCCCCCCAGCCCCTGTTGCCCGATGTGTTTCCATTTCAATATCAGAATCAGGAATATCTAGTTCAATATCCTTAATTTCTGGTGTTACACTAACAGCCGCAAAGGATGTATGACGACGACCTGAACTATCAAAGGGTGAGAGTCTTACCAAACGATGCACACCTTTTTCACTCTTTAAATAACCATAAGCCAAATCACCACTAACTTTAAAAGTTACTGATTTTATTCCTGCTTCTTCACCAGCTAAATAATCTAAGACTTCCATCTTAAATCCTTTACGCTCAACATAACGGCTCAACATTCTATATAACATTGAAGCAAAGTCATGACTTTCAGTGCCACCGGCACCTGGATGAATTTCTACAATTGCATTATTGTTATCATACTCACCACTTAATAATACTTTGATTTCAAAGTCAGAAAAGGAATTCGCTAATTCAGCGTGTTCAAGTGACAAAAGTTCAATCAATTCGCCATCTGTTTCTTCTTTAACCATTTCATAAGTATCATTAACTGATGCTAATTTTGTTTCAATACGCTCAAAGTCTTTAACCAAAGATTTGTTTTGATTTAACTCATCAAAAACCTTTTGTGAGTTTTTGCGGTCATCCCAAAAATTTGGTGCCATTGTTAAAAGCTCTAACTCATTTATTTTCGCTCTTTTAACACCAAGGTCAAAGCGAACCTCTAAGCTGTTCAAACTTGCTATTAAACTGTTCTATTGATTTTTTGATTTCATGTAAATGCATACTACTTGCTCCTTACTTCAACGCGCATACTCCATTGAACAACTTCAATTGCTATATTGTTCATCATATCTTCAAACAAACGATAGCCCTCTTCAATGTATTGTTGTAATGGATTTGATTGAGCATAAGAACGTAAGTGAATTCCTTCTCTTAAGCCACTCATAACATCAATGTGGTCAATCCACTGGCGATCAATAATTCTTAAGACAATAACACTTTCAACTCTAATTGCTTCATCTCTAACTTTTCTAATTTTATGGTTGTAGTGACCCCATGCTGTTTTATTACAAAATTCAACAACTTCAGGTGCACTTTTATCTAATAAGTTATTTTCTTTAATAATTCCATCAAAGCCTAACAAGTCCAAAGCGTCTATAATTGCTTGATAGTCTAAAGTTTGTGTATCAACATTAAAGTGTGTGTTGACAATATCTTCAATAGCTTTATGGAACATTTCTTCAACGATTATATGAACATCATCATTTTCTAAAATGTAATCTCTTTGTTTATAAATAGTCTCACGTTGTAGTGCTAAGACATCATCATATTCAAGCAAAGACTTTCTGACATCAAAGTTAACACCCTCAACTTTTTTCTGAGCTGTTCCAATTGCTTGTGTAAACATTTTTGATTCAATTGGCGTATCGCCTAAGCCTTCAGTTAATCCACTAAATTTTTCACTACCAAAACGAACCATAAGCTCATCTTCCATTGATACAAAAAATTGTGACATCCCTGGATCACCTTGACGTCCAGCACGTCCACGCAACTGATTGTCAATTCTTCGTGACTCATGACGTTCACTACCAATAACTGCTAGTCCACCTAAGTCTCTAATTTCATCACTAATTTTAATGTCAGTTCCACGTCCCGCCATGTTTGTGGCAATAGTTACTGAACCTTTAAAACCAGCACGTTTAATTATTTCTGCTTCTTTTTCATGGAATTTAGCATTTAATACTTGGTGACGAATACGACGTTGTGTCAACATCTTACTTACAAACTCACTTGTTTCAACTGAAATTGTTCCAACTAAAATTGGCTGACCGGTTGCATTGATTTCTTCAATACGATCAATTAAAGCTGAAAACTTAGCTTTTTGTGTTCCATAGACGACATCTGTTAAGTCTTTTCTAATTAGTGGAACATTTGTTGGTATTTCTAAAACACGCATGTTATATATAGATAGAAACTCTTCTTCTTCAGTTTTTGCCGTTCCCGTCATACCAGCTAGTTTGTCATATAATCTAAAGAAGTTTTGGTATGTAATTGTTGCTAATGTTGATGTTTCTTCTTTTATCGTTACACCCTCTTTAGCTTCAATTGCTTGGTGCAGACCATCAGAAAATGCTCTACCTTCCATCATTCTTCCAGTAAATTGGTCAACAATTACGATTTCATCATTTCTAACAACATACTCAACTTCATTGTCCATTGTAAAGTTAGCCTTTAGTGCCATATTAATATGGTGAACAGCATTTGTATGTTCAACATCATATAAGTTTGAAATTTTGAAAAACTCTTCCGCCTTTTTAACACCTTGTTCATTTAACTGAACAGTCTTACTTTTAATTTCAACATCAAAGTCTTCATTATTTTTTAGTCTTTTAACGAAACGGTCAGCTTGTTCATATAGGTTAGCTGTTTGACGACGACCACCTGAAATTATTAAAGGTGTTCTTGACTCATCAATTAAAATCGAGTCAACCTCATCAACTAGCGCAAAATTTAAACCACGCATAACACGCTCTTCAACATTTGTAACCATATTGTCGCGCAAATAGTCAAAGCCTAACTCTGAGTTTGTTGTATAAGTAATATCAGCCAAATAGGCCTCTTGTTTTTGCTTATTGCTTAAGCCACGTTCGTTAAAGGCAACAGTCAATCCTAAAAATTCATGAATTGAACCCATCCACTTAGAGTCACGTTTAGCTAAATACTCATTAACAGTAACAATGTGTGTTCCCTTGCCTGTTAGGGCATTTAAATAAACTGGTAATACTGAGGTAAGTGTTTTACCTTCACCAGTTTTCATTTCAGCAATGTCACCATCATTTAAGATAACTCCACCAACAATTTGCACTGGATAAGCATGCTCTCCAATAACTCTTCTGGCAGCTTCTCTTGCCACGGCAAAAGCTTCTACTAAAATATCCTCTAAGGTTTCACCCTTAGCTAATCTGTCTCTAAATATTTGTGTCATATCTTTTAACTGCTCATCGCTTTTAGCTTGCATTTGTGGATCTAGCGCTAAAACTTGTTCAACAGTTTTTTCTACTTCACTTAATCTTTTACTTTCATATGAAAACATATTATTGATAAACTTTTTTATAAAACTCATGTTAAGCCCTCCATTTTGATACCACATGAATTATAACACTTATGCAAAAAATAAAAAAGGCGTTTCCACCTTTTTTACAGCTTACATGTCATTATAATTGTTATAACTTCACGATATTATGTGCCTGAAGTCCACGTTCGCCTTCAACTAATTCGAATTCAACTTGATCGCCTTCATCGATAGTTTTGAAGCCTTCCATAACCAATTGAGAATAGTGGAAAAATACATCTCCCTTATCTTCAGTCTCAATAAAGCCAAACCCCTTAGTCTGATTAAATCTTTTTACTTTTCCTACCATAAGCATACCTAAACCTTTCCACGTCATCTACGTAGTTATATTATATAACATTCACGTGAAATTGCAAAAGTTATGGCTTACAAGATTGCAACATTTCTAGCCTGGATACCCTTGCTTTCTTCTACCACTTCATATTTAACAAGATCGCCGGCTTCAAGTGACTTATAGCCTTCTTGAATAATATGAGAATAGTGAACAAAAATATCCGTTCCATCATCTTGGCAAATAAAACCAAAGCCCTTTTCTGCATCAAACCATTTAACCTTACCTTGCATATTTCCTCCTTTTTTATTTAATATTAGTTGCGATTGAAACGATAACTATTTTATTAGCAATGGGCGCTAATATCTTGATTGCAGCCCTGATTGAGCTGCCAGAAGTAATGACATCATCAAAGATAACTACCTTATCAAGTTTTACGCTGTCATCTTTGAGTTTAAAAGCGAGTTTATCTCGGTTTTTTTCAAACCTTTGAATGCTGTTTGTCTTTTCTAATATATCTAGAATTGGCAGTTTTACACCATTTAGCATTAGCTGTAAGTGATTAAAGCCACGATGCTCAATTAGTTTTTTAGATGATGGTATTAAAACTATTTTATAACCTTTAAAAAAACTATTAATCAACCATAACCATTTAGCTAAAAATACTGGTGCTAAAGGTTTATCTAGTAAGTCTTTATATCTAATTAAAAGTTTAGAAAAATCTTCATTATACGTATAAAAACTAAAAAGGCGATAATTTTCAAAATAGCCTATCTTCAATTTATTTAAAAGTTTGTCACGGCACATAAAACATATTTGATCATCAATCATTAAACTATACAAATCAGCGCCTTTAAACAAACTATCATTACAAATCAAGCATTCATCATTTCTAATTCCGCTATACACTGATCTACCTTCTCACTTTTTTTCTCACAAAGAAATATACCCAAACCCTCTGGTGCACTTGCCTTTCTACCAACACGTCCAGCTATTTGAATCAGTGAAGCTTGATTAAAGACGATATGGTCAGCAAATAAGACACAAATATTAACATTTTCAATCGTAATTCCACGTTCCATAATCGTGGTCGTAATTAGCACATCATATATCCCCTGTTCAAAATCTTTTATAAGTTTTTCCTTGTTATCTTTTTTCGAGTGGATAGCCGGAATCTTTAAAAGTTTTGATAGTCTTTGTGCCAAGGCAATTGTCGGAACAAAAATAAGTAATCTTTTGACGTTTTTGATCCATTTAAGCATTTGTAAATACAAAAGAGGTCGAAAATTTATTTTAACTGTTGGAACAAGCAAATCATAGCCGTGATAGCGTCTAAATAAGGTCAAAGTTTCTAACTGTTTCATTTGTGCAGTTGGCGTAGCACTTAGATATACAGTATTGCCCTTAACACTATTTTTCGCAATAGCTAGTAAAAGTGGGTTATTTGCAAAAGGAAAGGCATCGGGCTCATCCAAAATTAAAATATCAAAATAATTTGGATAATTATGCAACTGATGCGTTGTACAAACAATCAAATCTGCAAACAGTTTATCTGTATAGCCCTCACACACCGCCACAACATCAATTTTGCTAAAATATGTTTCCATCCTTTCTTTTAACTCCAATACAACTTGACGTCTTGGAATGGCGATTCCAATTTTTAAACGATTGTTTAGACAATAGTTAATTGTCTCTAAAATAATTTCCGTTTTGCCTGTTCCACATGCTGCAAAAATCAAAACATCTTTTTTAGCTTTAATATTTTCAAGTAAAGCTTTTGATAGGTTTTTTTGGGCTTTAGTCAATTCAAATCCTAACTCATACTCTGCATCCAATTGTTCATTAAAAGAAAAACTTTTTTTATCTAAAATTCCAGAATTAAAAGTTAAACACTTTCGACAAACATTTTCATCATTGAGCAAAAAGAAATACCGAGCGTCTTGATTGTTGCATTTTAAACACTTCATCTAAAACCTCCTAGTAAAACATAGACTCAATATTTCATATCTCCTAAAAAACAAAATCAATATTTTGTGCTAAGATTAAAGAAAGGAGTGGTTTCAATGGTAGAATTTACATACTTTACACCAACAAAAATAGTATTTGGAGCTAATAAAGAATCTGAAGTATCAAATCTCATCAAACAAAATAGCGGTAGCAAGGTATTAGTCCACTATGGACAAGACTCGATTAAAGAATCTGGGCTACTTAAAAAGGTTTTAAACAACCTAGTTGAAAATGATCTAAAATATCATCTGTTAGGTGGAGTCAAAGCTAATCCTAGACTGTCTAAAGTTGAAGAGGGAATTGCCATAGTAAAAGCAGAAGCAATCGACTTTGTTTTAGCAATTGGTGGTGGCAGTGTCATTGACTCTGCAAAAGCAATTGCAGCAGGAGCAAAAAGTGAGGAGAAAGTTGAATACTTAATTGGCAAAAAAGATATCAATCAATCTCTGCCTGTAGGTGTTATTTTAACAATTGCTGCAGCAGGAAGTGAAATGAGTGGAACATCGGTTATAACTAATGATAAAACCATGTTGAAAAGATCATTTAGTGGCGATGCTATGCGTCCAGTCTTTGCAATTTTAAACCCCACTTTAACTTACACACTACCAAAGTATCAAACCGCTTGTGGCATTGCCGATATCATTATGCACACTGTGGAAAGATATTTTACAGAAGCAAACAGCCTAATACTAACAGATGAGATTGCTAAAGTCTTAATTCAAAATGTTATAAAACAAGCGTACATTGTCTTAGATAATCCTGAGGACTATCAAGCCCGAGCTGAAATAATGTGGAGTGGAAGCTTGTCACATAATGACTTAACTAGTGCTCGCTCCCATCGTGGAGACTGGGCTGTACACCAGTTGGGACATGAAATAAGCGCTAAGTTTAATGTAGCGCATGGAGCATCACTAACAGCTGTGTGGCCATTTTGGGCAAGACTTGTTTCCAAAGATCATCCAAATCGTTTTATTACTTTTGCAATTGAAATAATGGGTGTTGAAGCAAAAGATAAAACACCAAAACAAATTATTGAAACAGGCATTAGTAAATTAGAATTGTTCTTTAAAGAAATTGGTTTGCCTACTTCATTAAAAGACTTTGATTTTGAAATAAGTGAAGCTGATATTGATGATATGACTATAAAGGCAAGTCGGTTTAACACCTTTAAGCCAGGAACCATTAAACTGCTTGAACCATCTGATATTAAAGAGATTTATACAAAAGCTAATCTTTAAACAAAAAAACAACAAGCTAGCAAATTATATTGCTAGCTTGTTGTTTTTAATTTATTATTTATTGAATATATCCAATTTAGTTTTTAGATAATCATACAATTCATTAACACGATCTTTATTCATTGCATCAACACCTTCAAGTGGATACTCTAAGCCTAATTCAGCATACTTAGAAGTTCCCATTGTGTGATATGGTAGCAGTTGAACTTTTTCAACATTTTTAATCTTGTTAATTGCAACGGCTAATTGATCCATTTTTTCAAAAGTATCATTTAGATTTGGAACAATAACAGTTCTAATCCACATCGGAACATTGTTAGCATTTGCTGCTTCAACAAAACGATCTGAGATTCTTTTATTAACTCCAGTCAATTTGTGATAATCAAGTGGCTCAGTTTCCTTTAAATCAAAAATGATCAAGTCAACCAACTTAGTAATGTCATCAAAGTGTTTAACATTTCCAAAGCCTGAAGTATCAAGGGCTGTGTGGATTCCATCTGCACGACATTTTTCTAAAAATGATTTTAAAAATAATGGTTGTGATAATGGTTCGCCACCACTAATAGTGATGCCACCTTCGTCTTGATAAAAAGATTTGAAGCGCGAAACTCTTTTGTATAACTCATCTAAGTCAACAATGTCTTCCTCATTTGTCTTCCATAAGTCTGGATTATGACAATATGAACATCTTAGTGGACAGCCACCAAAGAAAACCACTGTTCTAACACCAGGTCCATCAAGTGTGCCCATTGACTCTATTCTTCTGACAAAACCTGTCTTAGACCACGTCATGGAAAGTCCTACTTAATACTTCTTCTTGTTGTTCTCTAGATAAGCGGTTAAAGTGAACAGCGTATCCTGAAACACGAATAGTTAAGTTAGGATATTTATCTGGATTAGCCATCGCATCTCTCAGCATTGCACGATCTAGTACGTTAACATTTAAATGGTGAGCATCTTGAACAAAGTATCCATCAAGTATTGAAACGATATTACCAACACGTTGCTCTAAGTTTTCACCTAATACTTCTGGAATAATTGAAAATGTATTTGAAATTCCATCTTCACATGCACAAGCATAAGGTAATTTAGCAACTGAGTTTAATGAAGCAAGCGCCCCACTAGCATCGCGACCATGCATTGGGTTTGCCCCAGGTGCAAATGGTTCACCAATTTTTCTACCGTCAGGAGTTGATCCTGTCGCTTTACCATAAACAACGTTTGATGTAATTGTTAATAGTGACATTGAGTGTTTAGCGTCACGGATAATTTCATGACTCTTTAAATAACCAAAGAATTTTTCAACTAACTCTGTTGCTAAATCATCAACACGATCATCATCATTACCAAATTCTGGATATTCGCCTTCAACTTCAAAGTCAATCGCAATTCCAGCTTCATTTCTTATCGGTTTGACTGTAGCAAATTTAATTGCTGATAGTGAATCGGCAACAACAGATAAGCCTGCAATTCCAAATGCCATAATTCTTTCAACATCAGTGTTGTGAAGTGCCATTTGAGCTTTTTCATAAGCATACTTGTCATGCATAAAGTGAATGACATTCATTGCATCAACATATACTGCTGATAGTTGGTGTAATACTTTATCAAAATTAACCATTAAAGTTTCATAGTCAATTGTGTCAGTAGTCATTGGTTCTATATCAAGTAAAACCTTTTTACCTGTTATTTCGTCGACGCCACCATTGATTGCATATAATAATGCTTTTGCTAAGTTAGCACGAGCTCCAAAATATTGCATTTGCTCGCCAAGTGCCATTGCTGATACACAGCAGGCAATTGCATAGTCATCACCATAAATATCACGCATTAAGTCATCATTTTCATATTGTAGTGCTCCAGTGAAAACTGAAGTTTTCGCGCAATATTTTTTCCAGTTTTCTGGAAGGTCTTGTGCCCATAAAACTGTCATGTTTGGCTCTGGTGCCGATCCTAAATTATCTAAAGTATGTAAATAACGATAGCTATTTTTAGTTACTAAAGATTTGCCATCAGTTGTCATTCCACCTAATGCTTCAGTGACCCAAGTTGGATCTCCAGCAAATAAGTCATCATACTCTTTTGTTCTTAAGTGTCTAACAAGACGCAATTTCATAATAAATTGGTCAATTAATGTTTGTGCTAAATCTTCATCAATTAATCCAGCTTGTAGATCTCTTTCGATATATATGTCTAAAAACGTTGACGTTCTACCAATACTCATTGCTGCACCATTGTTTTCTTTAATCGCAGCTAAATATCCATAGTACAACCATTGAACCGCTTCTTGAGCAGTAACTGCAGGCTGTGAAATGTCATGGCCATAAGTTAGTGCCATTTTCTTCATATCATGCAAAGCTTTTAGTTGGTCATTTACTTCTTCTCTTAATTGAATCGTCTTTGCATTTATAACAGTAATATTATCTAAATCTTTCATTTTTTCTTCAATTAGATAATCAACACCATATAAAGCAACTCTTCGATAATCACCAATAATTCGTCCACGTCCATAAGCATCTGGAAGACCAGTAATTAAACCAGAACTTCTCGCTCTTCTAACTGCAGGCGTATATGCATCAAAAACACCTTGATTGTGTGTTTTTGTATATTTTTGGAAAAACTCAACCAATTTTTCATCCCACTCATAGTCATAGTATTCAAGAATGTTTTCAACCATTCTAATACCACCATAAGGATTTATAACTCTCTTTAATGGTGCATCACTTTGAAGCCCCACTATTAACTCTTCTTCTTTGATAATATAACCTGGTTTAAAATTATTAACTCCAGAGATATTTTCTGTGTCAATATCCAAGACACCTTTTTTAAGCTCTTCTGCTAGTAATTCTTGTGACCTAGCCCAAAGCTTTAATGTTGACTCTGATGGTTTGACTAAAAAACTTTCATCCCCATCATAACGAGTAATGTTAGATTTGATAAAGTCTGAAACATTTATCTCATCTTGCCATTTATTTTCAACAAAACCAATCCATGCTTTATTTTGCATATTATCATCCTCCGCCTAGATATCATATCACATAATAACAATAAAACTAACAAAACTATCTATATTTACTGACTTTTTAACCGCTTTAGAAAACGAGCTGATTTTTAATTAAATTAAGCGTTTACAATGTAAATATGTTATCATATAACCATATGAGGAGGACTTACACATATGGTCAAATTTAATTATCATACGCCAACAGAGATTGTTTTTGGAGATAATAGTGAGAACGAAGTCGCTAATTTAGTTAAACTTTATAAAGGGAAAAAAGTACTTATCCACTACGGTGGTGAGTCTGCAAGAAAGTCAGGGCTTTTAGAAAGAATTGAAACCACTTTAAATGATGCTGAAATAGAATTTAAAACTTTAGGGGGCGTTGTCCCTAATCCTGTTTTATCAAAAATTGAAGAAGGTGTTAGCCTTGTCAAAGAAGAGAAAATCGACTTTATTTTAGCAGTTGGAGGCGGTAGTGTTATTGACTCAGCTAAATCTATTGCCGTTGGTAGTGTCAGCAAAGATCCTGTTTGGAGTTTTGTTGGAAACAACAATATTGAAAAAGCTCTTCCAGTTGGAGTTGTTTTGACAATTGCTGCAGCAGGTAGTGAAATGAGCAGTGGTGCTGTTTTGACAAATGATGAAACAATGTTAAAGCGTGACTTTGGTGGAAGAGCACTAAGACCAGTATTCGCTATTTTAAATCCTACCCTTACTTATACACTGCCACAGTATCAAACAATGTGTGGAGCAGCAGATATTATTATGCACACAGTGGAACGTTACTTTACTAATGCAAAAAGCATGGACATTACTGATAGTATTTCTAATGTTTTAATTCAAAATGTTATCCACCACACAAGAGTATTAATGGATGAGCCAGAAAACTATGAGTCAAGAGCAGAAATAATGTGGAGTGGATCATTATCACACAATGGTTTAACTGGTGTTAGAGCTGATGGAGGCGATTGGGCCTGCCACCAAATGGGACATGAACTATCAGCTAAATATGGCTTAGCACACGGGGAATCACTAACAGCAATCTGGCCAACATGGGCAAAATATGTTTATAGTGAAAATCCAAGTCGTTTTAAAAAATTTGCTTTAGAAGTAATGCAAGTTGACCCAGCTGAAAAAAGCAGTAATCAAATTATTCTTGAAGGTATTAAAACTTTAGAAGACTTCTTTAGTGAGATAGGTTTAAAAACATCACTAAAGGCGATGAACTTTGAAGTTAGTGAAGAAGATATTCAAGATATGGCTTTAAAAACAACACACAACAATACATTTACTCCAGGCAACATTAAAAGACTTGGTTTTGAAGATATTGTCAATATCTATACTAATGCAAACAAGTAATAATAATGATTAAAATAGAAAAAGTACAAATGACAATTATTTATCACTTGTACTTTTTTTGTGTTTATAAAAATCTTATTGCCAAGATGGAAATCAAATTACTTGTTAAGTGAGTTCCCATTGCTGCATAGATACTGCCAGTTTTTTCATAGACATAGGCAAAGATGACACCCATCAAACCATAAATTGGTAAAAAATAAAATTCAGAAACACCATTTTGTAAAAGACCGATAAATAAATGAGGAAGGCCAAAAGCTAAAAAGGTAACTGTATATGCCAAAAGTCGACTCTTTTGATAAAAACTTCTAAAAAAGATACCTCGAAAAATCAGCTCTTCATATATTGCCGCTAATACTGTCGCATCAAATAAAATTCTGACAAAGTTTTCTTCCAATAAATTTTTAATAACTAATTGATTGCCACTAGAAACAGCTTCTATGCCAAACAATTCAAAAAAGATCGCATTAAAATAATTAAGCACAAAAATTAAAAATACACCAACACTTATCCACTTTACAACATGCTTAAGACCAGATTTTTTTAAAGCTTGCCATGATTCAATAAGTATTGGAAGGATTAACAGTGATAGCATTAAAATCGTTAAAATTGAAACTACAATATAAGTAAAGTTATTCAAATTAGTAAAAGCAACACCACCAATATTATAAATATAAAAGAAAAATAGCCACTTTTTATAATGAACCTTATAAACACTATTATTAATTAAAGCAACCTGCTGATTATCATTACTACTATTTTTTACTAAGTCTTTGTGATAAGTGATAAATGCTCTATTGCCCCCATAGCCCTGAATGTATTTTTTTATCATTAAATAATAAATGAATAGTGTTACAAAAATAACCAGTATGTTTGTTAATACAGTGTTGGAAATATTTAAGATTATACTTATCAATAGATTAAGTATTGTAAACATAATTAGATAAAACATCTGCATCCTCCTTTTTTGTCTAACTTATAAAAAAACAATACGACTAGTCGTATTGTTTTAGACTTTTAGCGATTTCTCGATTAGCATCACGCTTTTTAACTGTTTCACGCTTATCGTATTCCGCCTTACCTTTAGCAATTGCGATTTCGATTTTTACAAGACCATTTTTTAAATAAAGCATAGTTGGTACTATTGTGTATCCTTGAAGCTGTATTGCATCAGCTAATTTTTTTATTTCCCTTTTATTCAAGAGTAATTTACGACGTCGATCTTCATCATGATTAAACTGGTTTCCTTGACGATAGTGATTTATATGCATACCTGTGATAAATACTTCATCATCACGCAAATCAACATAAGCTTCGCTTAAATGTACTTCACCGGCTCTAATTGACTTTACTTCTGTCCCAACTAAAACCATACCAGCTTCAAACTTTTGTTCCAGAAAATAATCATAACGAGCACGACGGTTTTGTGCTATTATTTTCATCTTCTTTTGCTCCTTTTTTTACTTTCAACTATTTCAAAGTCAACATTACGAGCACGCTTGCTAGCACTTGTGACTTTAACTTTTATTTTTTGACCGATCTTATAAGATATATCTCTTGAACGATCTTCTAAAGCAAAACCATTTGGACTCAAATTAAAGTAACCATTCATTGTGTCAACTTTTACTAAGCCTTCAACAAGATTTGGTAATTGAACAAACATTCCAAATCTGTGGACAGAAGAAACAATACCTGGATAAACTTCTCCAACTTTGCCCTCCATATACTCAGCAAGTTTCATATCGTTAACATCACGTTCAGATTGAATGGCTTTTCTTTCAGCCGCAGATGTTTCTGTTGCAAATTTAGCCATTAGTTCAAAGTCATGGTCAATCTCACTAAAATTATTGTTTAAGAAATACTTTTTAACCATTCTGTGTAATAGTAAGTCTGGATATCTTCTAATTGGAGAAGTAAAGTGTGAATACTCACTACTACCTAAGCCAAAGTGACCAACATTATTAATGTCATAACGAGCTTTTTGCATACTTCTTAAAAGTTGCAAAGTCAAAACAAAATGACTTTCACTATCTGCTGACTCATTAATAATTTTTTGTAGTTGGTGTGGGTGAATATCATCCATATTTCCCTTTAGTTTGTATCCTAAAATTTGTGCTAGCCCTGCAAAGTCACGCATTTTTGCTGCATCTGGTTTTTCATGGACACGGTATAAGGCTGGCCATTCACTCCAAGCCATTAATCTAGCGACAACTTCATTTGTTGTAACCATAAAATTTTCAATAATTTTTTCTGATAAGCCACTCTCTTTAATAACGATATCTTTAACTTGACCTTTTTTATCTACTTTAATATCAACTTCATCTTTATCAAAGTCAATTGCACCTAATTTATTACGACGAACTTGTAAATAACCAGCCAACTCTTCCATCATTTTTAAACTTTCGTAAACTTCACTATATTTTGGCACACTGTTTTTATCTTCTAAAACCATGTTTACTTCGCGATAATTTAATCTTTGCTTGTTATTTATAACCGACTCTTTAATGTCATAACTAACAACATTACCATTTTTATTAATTTCCATAATAACAGACATTGCTAAACGATCTTCATTTTCATTTAGAGAACAAATACCATTAGATAATTGTTTTGGCAACATACTAACCACACGGTCAATTACATAGACAGAAGTACCTCGAATTGAAGCTTCAATGTCAATTGCTGAATTTTTAGTGACATAATGATCCACATCCATAATATGAACGCCTAATACATAATTATCACCTTTCTTAGTAATACCTACAGCATCATCCAAGTCTTTAGCATCTTCACCATCAATTGTAAAGATTAGCTCATCTCTTAAGTCTAAGCGGCCTTCGATATCTTTATCAGTAACTTTTTCAGGTATTTGATCTAAAGAAGCAGTAACTTCTTTTGGCCAATCAACACGAATACCATTTTCAATTAAGACGGCTAAAATATCAACACCTGGATCATCAGCATGACCTAAAACTTCTTTAATTTCACATAAAATATATCCATTTTCAAAAGATAATACTTCCAGTAATACCTTGTTACGATGAATATTTTTAAAATCATCAACATTATTTATTTTTATTTGATTTTCATACATTAAATTATCAGCGATAAATTTTGCTGGTTTTCTTCTTGATAAAACAACACCTACAATTTGCTTTAGATTTCTTTCTAAAACTTTTATAACTGTTCCTTCATCAACTCCAGGTAAGACCTGGACAACAATTTTGTCGCGATCATATACATTTTTAAGATTATCTTTTGAAACATAAATTGAAGGTTTCTCTTCAAAGTCGATAAAACCAAAGCCTCGATGATTGACACGAATGATGCCATGGTAATAACCATCCCATTCACCCAAGTACAACTTATTATCTTTTACGACAATTTCAAAGCTTTCCACTAACTTATCAATAGTACGGATAAAATCTTTTGACGCTTCTTTTTCTAAATTAAAAAACTCAACCCACTCTAAAGTTGTTTTTGGATTGTTTTTTAAATTATTTATTTCTTTTATTATAAATTTTTCTTCCATACTATCAAACTCCACTTCTACAAAGAAAAAAAGGCTTTAGTAGCCTTTGTATTATATTATTCTTGTTAATATTATAAACAGAAAGAATAAACCACCAAGAACCATAGTAGCATTTGCAATTACTTTCTCAGGTCCACGTTCTTTAACGTTGGCGAATAAATTCAAACCACCAGAACCTCCTGTAAATGCACTACTGATTCCGTCAGATTTTCCGCTCTGTAGTAATGAAAGAATAATTAATAAAACTGCTACAAACATTATTAGTATATCTAGCACAGTAACCCCAACCTTTCGAACTAATATATTATAACATTGTCAGCCTTTAATATCAAATCATAATAATTTTAGCATTAAATATAAAATTATCATGCCTTTATACTATCTATTTCAATGTTTCAAGGTTTAGCAGAAACTCGATATTCATCAATACTTTTTATCATCTCTTCTAAAAGAGATGCCTTTGTATAATTTTGATCATACTTTTTATTCATTGATCTCACATCAAAATTGTAGACCAAGTCTTTTATCACTTCATAGTCATAAACATACTTATTATTGACTATTTCCAAGTGTTCATCAATGTCTGCAATCAGTTGGGTATATTTTTCATCAATATTTGGATCTATTTTAAATTGTTGATTAATCATTACAATTGAAAAAATTGATAAAATGGCTACCAACATTATTATTAAATTTCTTTTTTTGACAGTCATATTTTTGTCCTCCTTATTTTTTGTTTTATCTTAGCTACATATTTATACTAACATTTTACAAATTAAAAGCCTATTTAACATAAAAATATTCACTGTTAATTCTATGTATTGATAATTTAGGTTAAAGCATAAAAAAACCAAAGCTTGCGCCTTGGTTTTGTTTTAAAATTTGTACAAATTATTTTTTGATGTTATAGAAAGTGTTCATACCATCAAATTTAGCTGCATCGCCTAATTCGTCAGCAATTCTTAAAAGTTGGTTATATTTTGCAACACGGTCAGTTCTTGAAATAGAACCAGTTTTGATTTGTCCTGTGTTAAATCCTACTGCTAAGTCAGCAATAGTAGTGTCAGCTGTTTCACCAGATCTGTGTGATACAACACAAGTGTAACCATGACGTTTAGCTAATTCCATAGCGTCCATAGTTTCAGTCATTGTACCGATTTGGTTAATTTTAATTAAAATTGAGTTAGCTGATTTTTCTTCGATTCCTCTTGCTAAGAATTCAGGGTTAGTTACAAATAAGTCGTCTCCAACAATTTGTACTGTTTCGCCTAATCTTGCAGTAAGAGCTTGCCATCCAGCCCAGTCGTCTTCTGATAGTCCATCTTCAATTGAGATGATTGGATATTTTTCTACCCATTCAGCATACATGTCGATCATTTGTTCAACTGTTCTAGTTCCGCCACCTGATTTTTTAAGTTCATAAAGTTTAGTGTCTGAGTTATAGAATTCTGAAGCTGCAACGTCTAATGCTAATACAACGTCTTCATAAGGTTTGTATCCAGCTTTTTCAACTGCTTTTAAGATATATTTGATTGGTGCTTCGTTATCTTCTAAGTTTGGAGCAAATCCACCTTCGTCTCCAACTGCACTAACGTGTCCTTCTTCTTGTAAGATTGATTTAAGAGCGTGGAAAACTTCTGCTCCCATTCTTAATGCTTCTTGGATATTTTTAGCTCCAACTGGCATCATCATGTATTCTTGGAAATCTACTGATGAGTCAGCGTGGCTTCCACCATTGATAAAGTTCATCATTGGTACTGGAATTGTTACTGCGTTATGTCCACCAATATATTTGTATAGTGGCATACCGTAGAAGTCTGCTGCTGCTTTTAAACATGCAAGTGATGCACCTAAAGTTGCGTTAGCTCCTAAGTTAGATTTAAATTTAGTTCCGTCTAATTTGTTTAATAAGGCATCGATTTCTGCTTGTTCAGTTACATCCATACCGATTAATTCTGGTGTGATGATGTCGTTAACGTTAGCTACTGCTTTTAAAACACCTTTACCTAAATAACGAGCTTTGTCGCCATCTCTAAGTTCTAAAGCTTCACGTGATCCTGTTGATGCTCCACTTGGTACTTGTGCTCTTCCGAAAGCTCCTGATTCTGTTAAAACTTCAACTTCAATCGTTGGGTTTCCTCTTGAATCGATAATTTCTCTTGCATACATTCCTGTAATTACTGGCATAAATTTATTCCTCCTTGTTGTTTTTCTATTTTTTTAATACATAATCAATTTATTAAAAACTATTTTATTGCGTTAACGATTTCTGTAAATGAATCTACTTGTAGTGATGCTCCACCAATTAATGCACCATCAATATCAGGTTGTGACATATATTCTTTAATATTGTCTGCCTTAACTGATCCACCATATTGAACTCTTACTGCTTGTGCAGTTGCATCATCATATAATTCTTTTACTTGGTCTCTAACAATTGCACAAGTATTTTGCGCTATTTCAGTAGTGGCACTTTTGCCTGTACCGATAGCCCAAACTGGCTCATAAGCAATTACTAGATTTTTAACGTCTGCTGCTTCTACTCCTTTTAACATTCCACTAACTTGAGCTCTAACTACTGACTCAGTTTCGCTAGCTTCGAATTGTTCTAAAGTTTCTCCACAGCATGCAATTGCAAACATATCATTTGCAACTAATTGCTTGATTTTAAGATTTATTGTTTCATCAGTTTCATTGAACATTGCTCTTCTTTCAGAGTGTCCAACAATAGCCCAATTGATTCCTAAATCTTTAAGCATTTCAACACTTACTTCTCCAGTAAATGCTCCGCTGTCTTCAAAGTGAACACTTTGTGCTGCAACAATTAAATTTTTTGCATTAGCATTAGCATCTTTTAAAGCAACGTATGATGGTGCAACACCAAAATCTGCTCCATCGTGTAATACTTCTTCAATCCCCTTAACAAAGTCGATTGCTTCAGTATTAGTTTTATTCATTTTCCAATTTCCAACAATAATAGGTTTTCTCATATTTTATTTGTCCTGGACAACTGCAATTCCAGGAAGCTCCTTCCCTTCCATAAATTCAAGTGAAGCGCCGCCACCAGTTGAAATGTGTGAAAAGTCATCAGCAAATCCATTATTAATCGCTGCTGAAGCACTGTCTCCACCACCAATTACACTCATTGCTCCAGGTAATTCTGCAATTATTTCACAAATACCAATTGTTCCTTTTGCAAATTGTGGGTTTTCAAATACTCCCATTGGTCCATTCCAAATTACGGTTTTTGCTCCATCAAGTTCTTTTTTAAATAATTCTAAAGTTTTTGGTCCGACATCTAATCCCATATATCCTTCTGGAGTTTGATCAGTGTCAACAGTTTTAACATCAGTTGGATTTGCAAAGTCATTTGCAATAACATGGTCAACTGGTAAAACAATTTTCCCTTTACCTTTTTCTAGAATTTGACTAGCAACTTCTAATCTATCTTCTTCAAGTAAGGAATTACCGATTTCTAAACCTTGTGCTTTAAAGAATGTATAAGCCATTCCGCCACCAATTAAAATTTTATCAGCAGTTTGCAGTAAGTTTTCGATAACTAATATTTTATCTGAAACTTTTGCTCCACCAATAATTGCTACAACTGGTTTTTCAGCGTCATAAACAGCTTTGTTTAACATTTCAACTTCTTTTTCAACTAAAAAGCCTAAAGCGTTTGGTAGAATACTTCCGATTCCGACATTTGAAGCATGTGCTCTATGTGCAGTTCCAAAAGCGTCATTAACAAATAATTCCCCTAGACTAGCCCAATATTCTGCTAATTTACTATCGTTTTTAGTTTCTCCAACTTCAAAACGTGTGTTTTCGACAAGTAAAATTTCGCCATCAGCTAAATTATTAATTGCATCTTCCAACTCTTTACCACGAGTAGCAGCCACAAAACTTACCTTTGCATCAACTAACTCTTGTAAACGATCAGCGACAGGTTTAAGTGTTCTTTTAGCCATGTCCTTTTGTAGTTGTTCTGCATCTTTATGGTTTACTTTACCTAAGTGAGACATCAAAATAACTTTAGCGCCATGCTCTACTAAGTGATTGATAGTAGGTAGTGCACCTTGGATTCTGTTATCATCAGTAATCACACCGTCAGTAATTGGAACATTAAAGTCAACTCTTACAATGACTTTTTTTCCTTTAACATCTAAATCTTTAACAGTTCTTTTTGCCATAAATATTCCTCCTTTAACCATATTAAATTATACCATTCTAAACCGAGTTAGTAAATAAAATCACGCGTATTGTTCATTATTTCACATAACAATTCAATGAAAACGATTACAATTACTTTGCAAGTCGTTTTAAGATGGTTTTATAAACCGCAATTCCAACAAAACTATTTATAAACACTATCAAACCACCCTTTAATGCTCTTATTTGCATTGATAGTAATATCGGTGTTTTAGCTAAATCATATAACCATATTGGAGTGAAAAAGCCTTGGATCACAAATTCAACCAAAATCGCTGATATCATTAACATCATTAAATCTTGTGAAAGTGATATTTTTTTAAGATTACTGTATTTGGAAATTATTAGCCCACCTACAAAAATTACGGCAATCAAAATTGAAAAGATCATCACAGTCTTAATTGCTGAAAAAGTAATACTATCAATGAGTTGTACCAGATTTTTTTGAGTTATAAACAAAGTTAGTACTGTAACTATATATATAAGATATAGCAAGGCTGTAAATATTAGTGTTTTTAATTTGGTTTTATAACTTTTTTCCTTTAACCATTTAAAAGTTAAGGCTGCAAACAAGCCCACCCAAATATTATTTAAAGTAAAACCAATATACGGTGCCCCCAAAGGAAAAATAAGCAAATTTAAAATATCAAAGCCAACACCTGCAATAACAGCATATATTGGACCCAAAGCAGCACCTAAAAGAATTAGCACAAGCTGGCTAAATCTAATAACAACCTGGCCTCCTAAAAAAAATGTATTAAAAGAAAATAGAGTCATTAATAGTGAAACTGACAATAATATCGCTGTTAACGCCATTTTCTTAATTGTGAGTTTTTCAGGATGCCTAATTAAAACATACGCGATTGTTAATATGATCGCAATAATTGCAACGATTTGAATCATAAAATACCTCCCTAAACTAAAGTTTTTCTTATTTCTGAAATAAAATAGAGCGAACCACTTACTAATATATCATAGTTTGGATACTTTGTTTTCAAATAGTTTAAAGCTACATCAAAGTCCTTAAACTTTTTAATATCATAATCACTTAACTCCTCTATATTTAATGCTCGATAAAAATCAAACTCACAAAAAACAACCTCATCAAATCTATCAGTCAACAGTTTTAACATTTCAGGATAATCTTTATCTCTAACAGCAGAAAAGATTACTACATAATCAACATTTGAATTGGCACTTTCAATTAAAGCTTTGATTCCAGAAATATTATGGGCTCCATCTAAAATAATATTAGGATTACTGGCCACTTGTTCAAAACGACCAACCCAAGTAAAGTTAATAAAGGCGTTATCGATTGCTTTTTCACTAATGTAATAGCCATAGTGATCTTTAAGTTGCTCAATTACTCTTAAAACAACTTGAGCATTAGCTCCTTGATATAAAGCTTTTGTATTTAATGAATAATCTCTATTGTTATAATTAAAAACAACTTGACCATTTACTAGCACAGATTTATTAACTACAACATGCTCAAATTTACTATTTAACTTGAGAGCCCTATCTTTAACAATGTTTACTAAATTGTCTTGGACAATAGAAGTGACCACCACACTATTAGCCTTAATGATACCTGCTTTTTCAAAAGCAATTTTTTCTAAAGTATCCCCAAGTTTTCCAACATGGTCCAAACCTATATTTGTAATTAGTGAAACCATAGAGTTAACTACATTAGTAGAATCTAAACGACCACCAATACCAACTTCAATAATCGCAATATCAACTTTTTCTTCATAAAAATATCTCAGTGCAATCAAGACATAAATTTGAAAAAAATTAAGTTTATTTTCTACTATGTCAGCATAAAAATAATTAACTAGTGCCGTTAATCTATTATTTGATATATTTTCATTATTGATTCTAATCCTATCAGTTGCAACTAACATGTGTGGTGATGTAAATAACCCTGTTTTATAGTTGGCATTAATTAAAATATCACTTAACATTTTACTGCTACTACCTTTACCATTTGTACCTGTAACGTGAACTGTTTTTAAAGTTTTCTCAAAGTTGCCATGAAGCTTTAAAACTTTTTTCAAATTATTTTGGTCAACCGTTTTGTAATGACTTGTTTCTATAAAGTTTAAAGCTTCACTAATATTATTTATCATTAAAGACTCCAGTCTATAGCTAAAATATTTTCGCTCAATAAGATTTTGTTGATTTTTGAAAATGGCTTGCTGCCATTAAAACTATGATAAGCCGATAAAGGCGATGGATGCGAACTCTCAATAATGTAATGTCGTTTATTTGTAATAAGTTTTTTTGATTTTTTAGCATCATTGCCCCACAGCACAAAAATAATTGGTGATGGCTTTTCATTTAATTCAATAATTATGTTGTCACTAAATTGTTCCCAACCTTGATTAGCGTGAGATGTTGGTTTAGACTCAATTACACTCATAACCTTGTTTAAAAGTAAAACACCCTGGCTTGCCCAATTACTTAAATCTGTGTTTTGACTATGATCAATATTTAAATCTGAATTAAGTTCTACAAAAATATTACGAAGACTTGGTGGCGTTTTATTACCCCTTTTAACTGAAAAGCACAAACCATGCGCTTGATTTTTTTGATGGTATGGATCTTGACCTATAATTACAACTTTAACCTTATTAAAAGGTGTTAAATCAAAACAATTAAATAAATCTTCTCTAGGCGGATAAACCACTTTATTTTTATATTCAGTATCTAAAAAGCTCATTAAATCTATAAAGTATGGTTTTAATGTTTCTTTTTCAATTATCTGTTTCCAACTGTTCATCATTTATCCCCTCAACTATTATCTCTTCACTATCTAACCACTCAATTATAATTGTTTTTATTTCAATAATTGCCACTTCGGGCTCAATTTCATTTAAAAACACCTTTTTATAAATATCTCTAAAGTCATTTTCTAGATAAATATCCCAACCTCTTTTTTGAGGTTTTTGTTCAAATGCTTGCAAGGGTGGCGTTTCACTATAACCATAGGCAATAATTTGTTGCTTTGTATTTTTATCAACTTTAAATCCTTCTATATCTAAAATGTTTGGATTAATTACAGGAATGATTCCATTGTTTATAGCTACTTGGATTCCCTCAGTGTTTTTAATGTGTTTTAAAACCATATTTGCTGCATTTGGATACTCACTATCCTTATTTAAAACAAAGCCGCTAACGCTGCTTATAGCAGCGATATCTGAGCCATTTATTTGTGGTAGTTTACTAAAAACTAATTCATAAGCCTTACTTGTTTGGTAGTGATCATAAAACATCCAATTACCAACTAAAAGAAAAGGTGCACTTTGATCGATTAAAACTTGTTCATAATTCCAAACACTATCATTAGTTAAACTTTCATCAAAATTCCAACTATAGCTTCCTAAACTTTGCAAGTTAGTCAAAGCTTTTAGCAAGTCGTTTCCAACGTTCATCATTTCAGCCTTAGTGCCACCAATTAAACGATAGCCATCATTTTCAACAAAGGGAATCATTGCTAATTGGTCATTTAAAGGAAATGAAAATATTGATTGGACTGGACTATCCAAATAGGTCACTTTATCTTTACGCCACTCATTAGCGAGTTCAGCAATTTTTTCAAAACTATCAATTGCCTCTGGCAAGCCACGCCCATTTTTATCACTTAGGTCTACTTCTAATTCTTTTAACATTGTTTTGTTGTAGGCAAAAAGCAATCCTTCAACATCAAAGGGCATAAAGTAATAATCATTTTGATTGATTTGACTTGAAAACTTACTGATAGCTTCACTTTCTAAAAGTGTCGAAAAAGATTTATCAAAGGGTGTTAAATGATCAAAGTAGAGTGGAACATATTCATTTTTTAACTGGATTAAGTCATATTGCGAAATATTTGATAAAAGCTTGTCATTATTATCTGCTTCAATCAATTCATAACCAAGCAAATCTTTGTGATTTGGATTTGTTATATTCCAACTTTCTACAATATTTTTTCCAAAGCCATCATTAAAAACACCAATAATAATCTTGGCGTCTTTTTCTATTTCTAAAGTCGCAATTGACTCAATCTCGCATAAGCCATCTTTGTCACTTTGACAAGTACTCATACTACAGCCAACTATAACCAATAAAAATATTGTTATTTTTATAATGATCCCTGAATTTTTTTTCATATTTACCTCTTTTATATACTATCACGATTAAAGAGCTATCTCAATTGGATTAACCCATTAAAAAAGAGAAACAAAAACACGCTTCTCTATATATTATATTTAAATTTTCAAATTTATCTGTAAGTTAGTCCAGCCCACATTCCGCCAGATACTCCTAAAGCTATATGTGTTGCACCAGGACTCATAAGTGCGCTACGGTGTGCATAAGAATTCATCCACCAATTAACCTTATCAGCTGCTGATGAGCCTGAATAAGTTAATATTTCAATAACGTTACTATGGTAAAGACCACGATCAGTAAACGCTGTTTTATAATTTCTACCATCTGGACGATAGTGAGAAACATAATTTGCAGCCTCTCTTGCTCTTAAAGCAGCCGCTGCCATTTCATTTGCTCCCGCCATTTTTAATGGAGAAAGACCTGAAGCTGAGCGATAACTATTTATGATGCTAAGAGCACCATAAACATCATTTGAGCCACTTCTAATTGTTGTTACTCTATTAACTACTGGTTTTGGTTTTGGTTTTTCTTTTACTTTTACACTAATTGTTTCAGATGATTTATTATTTGAAACATCAGTTGCTGTATATGTGACAGTGTATGCTCCAGGTTTATCTGGATTTACGTTATCATCAATTTCTACACTTACTTTTTCAAAACTATTATCACTAACATCTTTTAGGTAATCATTTGGATTAAACTTACTACCCTCAGTAATGTTAACGTCTTTAAATGTTACGGTTATTTTTGGAGCAGTTGTATCAATAAACTGAACCTTTACTAGTGCTTGAACTGTATCAATTTTTGTTTTTTCTGTTTTAGAATCAGCATATCTTTGCACTGTAAAATTTATTTCTTGAACTGACTTACTTGAATAATCAATATCGCCTTCAATAATCTCACTCAAGACAACATCATAATCTAACTTCTCAGGATGTGCGACATACTTTACATCATTTGAAAGTACTTCATTTTTAATTGAAGTAAAATCTGGAGAGTTATTAATTTCTAATTTATATACTTGCTCAACTGTTACATTTTCAACAGCAATTTCTTCTTCGCTTGCTTTTATAATAGTCGTTTTAAAAACTAAAGCTGCAAAAGTGAATAATATTATATATACTAAGAATAATTTATGATCTTTTAATTGTGACATAATGCCTCCCAACAACAACTAAAATCATAACCAATTTGAGGCAGTTAATCAAATATCCAAAGGGATATAAAAACCATTAAAATACACAAATTTTTATAAGCCGACTATAAGGGCTTATTAGAGCCTTTTTACATAATTACCAGTTATTACCATTGGAAGCCTTTTAATTATTGACTGCTATTTACTTAAGACTTGATTGTTTTCTACTGATAAATCCTCAAGTTTTAACAAGTCAATCTTAGCCTGCAGACCGCCACCATAACCTTGTAAATTATTGTTGCTGGCAATTACTCTGTGGCATGGAATAACGATGACAAAATCATTTTTATTACAAGCCATACCAACAGCTCGATAGGCTTTATCCCTATTTATTGCTATTGCTACATCTTTATAACTTTTAGTTGTGCCATATTCAATTTTTAAAAGTTGGGAGTAAACAGCTTTTTGAAAATCAGTACCAACGATCTTTAATGGTAAGTCAAAAGTCTCTCGTTTTTTATCTAAATATTCATTAATCTGGCAAATCGCCTTTTTAATTAATTTGGTTTCTTTAACTATAAAGTGTTCACTATTTTTTTTAGTAAAGCTAATAGCTAATAGCTGTGTATCATTACAACTTAAATAAAGATCGCCAATTTTTGTATTGTATTTATAGTAATACATATTATCACTCCATATAAAAAGGTATCTTTCGATACCTCATCTTTAAAATTCTACTGTCGGTTTTTCCCTCTTAGTTTCATCAGGTATCTCAAATAGAGTTTCTTTTTTGAAATTAAATTGATTCGCTACAATGTTTGCTGGAAATACACTAACTGCGTTATTGTGATACTTAACAGTTCCGTTATAGTATCTTCTCGAATTTTCAATTTCGCTTTCCATAGATTTCAAATCATTTTGCATTTGTAGGAAATTTGAACTCGCTTTTAAATCAGGATATGCCTCAGCTACAACTAATAAACGACTAATTGCTTGAGTTAATTCACCCTCAGCCTCTAATCTTTCATCGGTAGTATTTGCGCCAACGGCATGTGACCTTGCGGCAATGACACTTTCAAGAGTTTCTCTTTCATGTGCAGCCGAAGCCTTGACTGTCGCGACTAAGTCAGGAATTAAATCAGACCTTTTCACTAGGAATATATCCATTGTTGAAAATGCTTCTTCTACTTGGTTTTTTGATCTTATCAAACTATTATAAGTTCCAACTACATAAATGCCAAGTACTGCAATTATTGCTACAACTATAATTAATATAACCCATATGGTCATAAATATTCCTCCTTGCTATCTATAATGGTACACTTAATTTTCATTTTTTGCAACTTGAACCACTATTTAATGACTACGGTGAATTATTTGCTTTCTGATTTTTTGAGCTAAAATAAATAAGCTATTTAAGATTTTTTTGTTTTCAAACACAAACTCACCAATAAACTCATCAAGGGTTGGATTAAAGGTAGCTTTAAAGCGGTCAATCCCCTCATCAAAGTGTCCTGAACTTCCTCCAAAACTTAATAAGTCACAGCCATTTTCTTTAGCCCAAGCAATTGTATCAATATAATTAACATTGCTTCCAGAGTATTTAAGAAAGTCACGATCCATACCTGCATAAAGAAATTCAGCCTTACTGCCATTTTTTAAGGCAAGTAGTCCTGCTATATTAACTTTAGATCCATTTTCACTGATTTGTTTTTCTATGTAAGTTGTTTCGTTTTTAACAGATTCTACTTGGCTTTCATATTCTCTACGACGTCCCTCTTTTATTGTTTTATTTTCAAGTCTTTTCTCTAAATCTTGTTGACGAGTCTGTAAATCTTTTAATTGTTTGTCTAGATCTAAATAAGCAATTGAGATTAAACAATCCTCTTTAAACTCTAATAAAAGTTTTTCAAAATATGATCTACCTCGCAATGAAATGTTTTTAGCCTCTTCAGTTTTTTTTATAACACTTAAAAACTCATCTAAGCCATCCATATTTAATCTAGCCGCAACAACATTTTCACTTTGGGCTTTCAATCCATTTTTAAATCCACGCGATTGCTTGTAAATCTCAATATTTTTTTCATCCAAATATACAGCTGGTTGAAAGCGTGGTTGAATTGTATCATGCATATCCTTACTAAAGCCTTTGTGCATAAACTTATATTTTTCAAAATGATTAATAATAGAATCATCATAAGTTAAAACGGCTTCCTTTTTCATTGCTTGTTGCATTGAATATTGAGCTCTAATTACATAAGGATCTATTGTAAAAACAATAGCTTTATTATCTTTAGCCATTTGTCTTAAATTATCTAAATAAAATTCCAACAATTCTTTATCACTAAAATCAATTAAAGGTCCGCGCGGTGCATACATAAAACTATACCCTAAAACTAGGTCACGCTTTAAAACTAAACATGCCCCAACCAACACATTGTTTTTATAAACACCTGTGTAATTTGACTTCCAATTATTTTTTACTCCAGCCCAGTTTTTACTTTGAAAAAAACTTCCGTGTAAATGTTTTTGGGCAAAAATTTCAAAATCATTTTCATCCAAATTACTTGTAAATGTATAGTTCAAAATATCGCTCCTATCCTTTAAAAGATTACCATTAGCATACTTTTATGTCAATTAATAATAGTGAGAAGGTGCGATTAAATATAAAAAGTAAGAACCGATTTGTATTCTTACTTTTTATGTTTGATAGTTTTCATACTTTAATAATTGGTACAAAGACACTTCTAAGCCTTGGGCAATTTTCTCCATTGATTTGATAGAGACATTTCTTGTGCCTCTTTCAACATCAGAAATATAATTGCGATGTAAGCCCGCTCTAAATGACAATTCTTCTTGGGATATATTTAACGCCAGGCGTCTTTGTCGCATATTTTCCCCAAAGTTTCTTTGCGACTCATTTTTGGTTTTATTATCCATGCCTAAAACCCCAATTCTATAATCAGATTTTAAGCATTAACTATCCTTTAATCCACCTACTTTAAGTGTTAATATTTCCTTCCCTAATTTTATCAGCAATTTCCTCCAATCTTTTGAATCGATGTTTTAATCCAGACTTTGTAATTTTTTTGCTATATCGTTTGTTGTACTCTTCAGTTAATTCTTTTAAACTTGAATCTGGAAAATCTCTTCTCAGCTCAATTGCCTCCATTTGTCCTTGTGTCATTGAGTCAAAGTAGTTAGCATCTTCAATAGATTGAATATCTTCTAACTGATTTTGACTTGCCGTAATTATTTTAACTTCATTAGCTAGTTCAAAATTATCCAGCCTTGTAAAACTATTAACGAAATCACGCTGAATTCGATGTTCTTCAAACTCCATAACCCCATTTGATGAGCCAATTGCTCTTAAAAAGTCCGATATTTTTTCAGCCTCTTTAACATAAACAACATAAGAGTTTCTTCTTTTTGTTATTTTGGCATTTAAATTAATTTTATTCATTAATGTTTGAATTAACTTGCTATGGTCCTCTTTATTAGTCGCAACTTCTAAATGATAATTTGCAGTAGATGGTGAATTAATACTACCACCAGCCATAAATGAACCTGCAAGATATGCTCTTTGACAACACTCTTTAGGAAAATGCTTAATGCTTAAATAATCAGTCAAGCCCTCCTCTTTGTCGTATAAGCCAAGATCACTCAATACATCTAAGCCATTTCTTTTAATACTAACTTGATAACTATTATTTTTATTTAAACGCTGTTTTTGAACAACATCTAAAGATAATTCAACATCATAAAGATCTTTTATTAACTGCCACACTCTTTTTGCTATGTATGAGTTTTCGGTTTTAAATCTCAACGCAACACCCTCACTATTAATAACTAAATTAGAAGACAAAAGAATTAAAGCACTCAATTGACTTCTTTGGCAACATTCAAAAAGCACATTTTGACTAATTTCTTGTTTAACAAATTTAGAAAACGACATTTTACTTCACAACCTTCATATACTTACGAAATACTTCTTCAATCTTTTGCGAACAGTGACGCGCTTGACCATTAGTAAAACAAATTAAATCTTCGATAAAAACACGATAATCACGGTCTTTATCAAGGTCCAATTTTACAAATTCAGCATTTTCACGCTTATAATTTTCAAGGATTGACTTTGGAATTATATTGTTTGGATAAATAATTTGATCAATTTTACCGTTTAAATGACTTTCAATTGCATCAATGTGATCATCAACATCATAACCATCAGTTTCTCCTGATTGTGTCATTATGTTACATAAATAAATTAGACTGGCTTTTTTATTACTATTAATAGCTTCACTAATACCCTTAACAATTAAATTAGGCATCACTGAAGTGTAAAGACTTCCAATCCCTAAAATAATATAGTCAGCATTTTGTATGGCTAAAATAGCTTCTTTGGTCGCAATAACTTCTTTGTCATAAAAAACTTTTTTAATCTTGTTTTTTACTGTCGGTATGTTAGATTCACCTTTGACAATAGTTCCATCTTGCATCTCAGCTAATAATTCTACAACCTCAGTTGTTGAGGGAATGATTTCGCCCTTAATTCTTAAGACTGAGCCGACTTGAGCAATAGCTTCCATAATGTTTCCAGTAGATTGGGTTAGGGCCGCTAAAATCAGATTACCTAAATTGTGACCACCAATATCATCACTTAAAGACGAATCACCATAAAAGCGATAATCCATAAGATTGCTTAAAAGGGATTCAGACTCAGCCAAGGCGACTAAAACACTACGAATATCACCAACAGCCGGAATGTTATATCTAGCTTTAAGCCTACCGGTACTTCCTCCATCATCAGCGACTGTAATTATGGCACTAATATGAAAACCCTCAATATTTTTAATACCTCTTAAAATTGCTGCAACACCAGTTCCTCCACCAATTACTACGATGTTTTTCATCTAAACAACCCTATTTTTAATTTCTTGACCACTAATAAATTGTTTAATGTTGAAAATTAGCAAATCCTTCATTCGCTCTCTAATATATATTGAACTAGAAGAAATATGCGGTGTGATACTAACTTTTTTGTGGCTCCACAATTTTGAGTCACTAGCCAATGGTTCCTTTGGTAAAACATCTAAATAAACATGGGCTAAATGGGTTTCTAAAACTTTCAAAAGATCTTCTTCATTTAATTGACTGCCACGGCCAACATTAATAAAAATTGCATCACTTTTCATTTCACTAAAAAAATCATAATTATAAATACCATGTGTTGATTCAGTTAATGGTAGACATCCAACTACGATATCAGCCTTTTTTAAAACCAAATTTAAATTTTCAATTGAAACTGTTTTATCAAAATGTGCTACTTCTTTACCTGTGGTATTAACTCCAATTACGCTAACTCCAAAAACTTGAAGTCTTTTGGCAATTTCCATTCCAATACTACCTGTTCCAAGAATTAGTGCCGTTTTGTTGTAAAGTTCATCTATTTCCAAAGTATTTTCTGAGCGAAGCCCCCAATGCGCCACTGCTTGTTGATCTCTAAATCTTTGAGCCTTTTTGTAATGATCCAATATTTTTAAAAGGACATATTCAGCAATTGGAACACTAGAAACACCAGATCCACTCGCAAAGATAATACCGCGATCTAAAAGGGCATTTAAGTTTAAATGGTCATAACCAACCATTAATGATTGAACAAACTTTAATCCAGTTATATCCTCCACTTCTGAAAATGGTTGCTTTGGAAAACCCGCAAAAATATCTCCTTCCACAATTTCATTATTATAGTAATCTATTGAAACTCCTAATTCTTTTATCTCTTCTATTTGTTTTTCACTAAATCCTAAATTATTTTGTAAAATTAATTTCATTGCTTTCACCTCTAAGTAAATATTACCATATTTTGGCTGGCTAAGCACTTTTTGATATAAAAAAACCAACAGTCAAGTTGGCCCTTTTAATAGTTATTTTGGAAATTTTTCGCTTATGTATTCAAATGCAGCTTGAGCAGCAATTGCTCCATCACTTGTTGCTGTAACTACTTGACGTAATTTTTTAACATTAATGTCACCAGCAGCATAAATACCATCAGTGCTTGTCTTCATTTGATCATCAACTAAAACATAACCTTGAGGTGTTAATTCACAGTGACCTTTTAACATATCTGTTATTGGGTCAGCTCCAATGTATGGAAAGACTGCCTCAACAGCTATATCTCTAGTTTCATCATTTTGATTGTTTTTAATTTTTAAGCCTGTGATATGATTTCCATCAGCCAACATTTCTACTGCTTGATGATTGTAAAGAATTTCAACATTGTTTAAAGCTTCAACTTGTTTCAAAATCTTTTGTTCAGCCTTGACTTTGTCGCCTCTAACTAATATTTTTACAGAATTAACAAGTCCACCTAAGTATATTGATTCTTCTAAAGCTGAGTTTCCACCACCAATAACGGCAATGTCTTTACCCTTATAAAAACCACCATCACAAATTGCACAATATGATACACCACGACTTGCATATTCTACTTCATTTGGAATACCAATAAGACGCTCTTTAGTTCCTGTTGCCACAATAACTGCATGGGCTAAATACGTGTCTTGATCACTAATAACTTGTTTTCCATATTCGTGTTCTTTTATTTCACTAACTTTACCATAAATATATTCAGCACCTAAAGATGTTGCATGGTCAAACATGTCTAAGGCTAAATTTGCTCCATGAGTTTCTTTGATACCTGGCCAGTTTGTAATTTCGTTAGTAACCGTTAATTTTCCACCTGGTGCATCAGCCTCAATAAAAGCTGTTTTTAAACCACTTCTAACTGCATAAATGGCCGCTGTTAATCCAGCTGGTCCACCCCCTACAATAATTAAATCGTATTTGTTCATTAAATAACCTCCTTGACAATTTCAATAATTTCCTCTAAATCATTAACTACATAATCAGGTTTTGCGTCAATTATGTCTTGTTTAATTTCTTTGACACCTAATAGCCCAATTGAGATAAAACCAGCTGCCTTAGCCGCTAAAATGTCGGTGACAGTATCACCTACGTAATAGTAATGCGATGCTTCCACATTTAGCATTTGCTTAGCTTTTAAGATGCCTTCAGGGTCTGGTTTTGATTTAACTACCTCATCACCACCTAAAACAACATCTACATACTGGTCAAATTGTAAGACATTCATGCCTAAGTCTAGCGAGTCTTTTCGCTTGCTTGAGACAACGCCCACAACTACATTATTATGTTTTAAGTATTTTAGCAACTTTGTTGCATTATTGACTTCTTTAAGGTCGGTTTTTTGACTTACAAAGTTATGTTCACGGTATTCTTCAATATATTGTTCAACATCATCCATTTGTAAATAGCGTTGAAAAGTGTGAGTCAGTGTTGGTCCAACGAAACTAACTTCCATATCACGACTAACTTCCATATCTGGAAAATGTTTGTTAAAAACATGGTGAAAAGATTGAATTATTAAAGGGTTACTGTTGGCGATTGTGCCATCAAAATCAAACATTACGACAACTTTACCCTGATCTTTTTTTCTAAATACTCCTAAAAGTCCTAGTAGTCCAACAATCGCAAAACCAATTGAAACTATTTGGGCTGACTTTAAATTGAAAATCATTAAGCTATCTGAACGATAATGCTCAACAATGAATCTAACTATCCCATACCACAATAAATAAGAGTATGCATAGTCGCCACGTTTAATTGATTTTATTTTTTTAAGTCCAAAATATATTAAAAGAAAACCCAATATATTTAAACTTGATTCTAAAAGAAACATTGGCTGTCTAAAAGCCCCATTAATAAACATGTGATTTTTAAACCATAGTGGCCAACCATTAAAAAAACTTTCGCTAACAACTTGTCCAAAGGCTTCTTGATTTAAAAAATTACCCCAGCGACCAACCGCTTGTGCAATTAAAACATTTGGCAAAGTCGCATCTGCTAGGTCAACAAAATCGATATTTCTTTTTTTTGCGTTAAAGTAAGCATAAGCGGCCCCGGCAAATAATCCACCTTGAATAGCTAAACCGCCATCTCTAAAAGCAAGTATTTTTGCTGGATTGCTAATAAAGTACATTTTATCAGGATAAAATAGTACATACCAAAGTCTGGCCCCAACAATACCAGCTAAAAGTACTCCAAAAAACATATCTTCAACTGCATCTCTTGAAATACCCCTTTTTTCTGCAGCACTTTGTGTCAGTTTTAGTGCAATGATAGCACCACTTATAATTAGTACGGCATACCAAGCAATATCAATGCTGCCAAATCTTATAAACGTTTTCATGTCTGGAAATAAACTCATTTACTTTTTGCCTCTTTTGCTTTTTCTTTTAAATATTTAATAACGCGTTCGTCAAAATCTCTACCACTATTAATACCTCGTGATTTAAGCGTAAAGTTAGTTACTGCAGTTTCTACTAAAACCGCCATATTTCTACCAACTTTAACTGGGAAAATTAATTGTGGGATTTCAATACCTAAAATATTTGTAAATTGTAAATCAACATCCCCAATACGATCATAATCTTTGGTTTTATCCCAGTGCTCTAAATAAATTACTACGTCAATTTCAATTTCATCTAAAATTGCACTAGCACCAAACATTTGCATAACATTAATAATACCAATTCCTCTAACTTCTAAAACACCTTCTAAAATTTCAGGTGACTTACCTTTGATTTGATTGTGAATTCTTGAAGTGATAACACGATCATCGGCAACTAATACATGGCCACGTTTTACAAGCTCTAAGGCTAATTCTGACTTACCCATACCACTATCACCCATGATTAAGACACCTTTGCCATAAACATTCATCAAAGTTGCATGCACTGAAGTAGTTGGTGCAAAAGCTGCATCCAAATAAGTAATTAGTTCAACTAATATTCTTACTGTTGGCAAGTCTGTTTTAAAGACTGGAAAGTTTTTTTCACAAGCCATATCTTTTAAAATCTTTGGCACTTTATGGTTTTTTGTGAAAATGATTGCTGGTGTTGTCTCATTAGTTAAAAAGTCGAAATGCTCTTTTTGGTCTTTGTCAGACAAAGTTTTTATATACGATGTTTCCTTGTCACCAAAAATAACAATTCTTTTCAAGTCAGTATGTTTATAAAAACCTGATAATTCAAGACCGGCTCTATTAACATCTGGCACTAAGATGCGACGCTGTAAACTTTTTTCGTCACCACTTATTTGCTCCAATTTAAAAAACTCTTTGATTTGCTCTACATTAATCAGTTCATAATTTGTCATGTTTATTCCTCCTTAGAAATAACCTCTTTTAAATATTGTCCTGTATAACTCGCTTTTACTTTCGCAACTTGTTCTGGTGTTCCCTGGGCAATAATTTCTCCCCCACCTGAGCCACCTTCTGGTCCTAAATCAATAATAAAATCTGCACTTTTTATTACATCTAAATTGTGCTCAATAACAATTACTGTGTCACCATTATCAACAATTCTTTGTAATACAGAAAGTAGTTTTCTAACATCATAAGAGTGCAGTCCTGTAGTTGGCTCATCTAAAACATAAACTGTTTTACCAGTTGCTCGTTTTTGAAGTTCACTTGCTAATTTAACCCTTTGCGCTTCACCACCACTTAAAGTAGTTGATGATTGGCCAAGTTTAATATAGCCAAGCCCTACATCTTCCATTATTTGAAGACTATGTTTAATCTTATGAATTGAGTCAAAAAAGACAATGGCATCTTCTACTGTCATATCTAATATATCATATATACTTTTACCTTTAAAAGTAACTTGCAAAGTTTCATCATTATAACGCTTGCCCTCACACTCTTCACAAGCTACATAAACGTCAGGTAAAAAATGCATGGAAATCTTTTTAACTCCATCTCCACGACATACTGAACAGCGACCACCACTAACGTTAAATGAAAATCTACCTTTTTCATATCCTTTAAGTTTTGCTTCTGGTGTCATTGCAAATAAATCTCTAATCTCATCAAAGACGCCAGTATAAGTTGCTGGATTTGATCTTGGTGTTCTCCCAATTGGATTTTGATCAATATCAACAATTTTATCAATGTGCTCTAAACCTTTAATTGATTTAACTGCTCCTGGTTTTACCCGAACACGACGCAACTCTTTCATAATTGACTTGGTAATAACTTCATTAACTAATGATGACTTACCACTACCACTAACCCCAGTAACGGCAGTAAAAACACCTAATGGAATATCAACATCAACATTTCTCAAGTTGTTTTGTGTTGCCCCTTTAACACTGATTTTTTTACCATTACCAATACGTCTTGTTTTTGGCATGCTTATTTTTTCTTTACCACTTAAAAATCTTCCAGTAATTGAATTATCATTATTGGCTACTTGCTGTGGTGTACCTTGGGCAACAATTTCTCCACCATGCACACCAGCTCCTGGTCCAACATCAATAACCCAATCTGAAGCCATCATTGTTTCTTCATCATGTTCAACAACAATAACGCTATTACCCAAATCACGCATCGATTTAAGTGTTTCAATAAGTTTGGCATTGTCACGTTGATGCAAGCCAATACTTGGCTCATCTAAAACATACAAAACTCCTGTTAAACTTGATCCAATTTGTGTTGCCAAGCGAATTCTTTGCGCTTCCCCACCTGAAAGTGAGCCAGCTACTCGCTCAAGTGTTAAATAGCCAAGACCAACATTTTTTAAAAAGAACAAACGATCTTGAATTTCTTTTGTGACAAGTTCAGCTATTTGGGTTTTAGTTTTATCCAATTTTAGATTTTCCATAAAAACAATTGCATCATCAACACTTTGTGCAGTCCAATCATATATGTTTTCATTACCGACACGCACACTTAGTGCTTGTTCATTTAATCTTTTACCTTCACATTTATCACAAGTTTGCTCAGATAGAAAAGTCTGATACCACTTACGGCTACTCTCACTTGTTGTTTCCATAAAACGGCGTTCAATTAATGTTTTAACACCTTCAATATAATCATTTTTAATAATAACGTTACCTGATCTTGAAACAATTTTTCGCTTTACCAGCTTATCACTACCATTTAAAATAATATCCATTTCTTTTTTAGTCATTTTAGCTAATGGTTTATCTTTATCAATGTTGTAGTGTTCTAATAAGACATCAAAATTTTGCCATTCCAAGTTTTCGGTATTAACAATATTTTTATAATAAATAAGACCACCTTGATTTATACTTTTATCAAAATCTGGTATTAAAAGTTCTATATCTAAAAACTGTTTAAAGCCAACTCCATTACAACTATCACAAGCCCCTAATGGCGAGTTAAAAGAAAACAGACGTGGCTCAAGTTTTGGTAGAGCAAAACCACAAATCTCACAAGCATAATTAGCTGAAAAAAGAAGTGGTTCTCCCTCTGTTTCAACTTCAACAACTCCATCAGCTAGAGCCAAAGCCGTTTCAATTGAATCATTTATTCTTGAACGACTATCTTCACGTTTGACAATTCTGTCAACTACAACTGATATATCATGATTTTTATTTTTCTCTAAAATAATTTCATCTTCTAAAAGTCTAACTTCACCATTAACTTTTACTCTAATGTAGCCATCTTTAATTAAGTCCGCAAATAAATCTTTGTGACTTCCTTTTCTTCTTTTAACAACAGGTGCCAAAATAACAATTTTTTCTTCATCTTTTAAATCCATAACCGCATCAACCATTTGTCTAATTGTTTGAGCTTCAATTGGAACATTATGAATTGGACAATATGGCGTTCCAACTCTTGCCCACATTAAACGCAAATAATCATAAATTTCTGTTGCTGTTCCAACAGTTGATCTTGGATTATTACTCGTTGTTTTTTGATCAATACTTATTGATGGTGACAAACCCTCAATACTATCGACATTTGGTTTTTCAATTCCACCTAAAAACTGCCTAGCATAAGCGCTAAGCGATTCTACGTATCTTCTTTGACCCTCTGCATAAATTGTATCAAAGGCTAAAGAAGTCTTACCACTTCCAGAAACACCCGTCATTATTACTAGTTTGTTTCTAGGTATGGTTATATCAATATTTTTTAAATTGTTTTCTCTTGCACCCTTTATTATTATATTCTCTTGTCTCATACAACACCTCATTAAAATATTATACAATAAAAGGCACTTATAATGTAATCAAGTGCCTATTAATAAATTATGTAATTTTAAGCGTTAGCTTCTATTTCTAACATCATATCTCTAAGTTCAGCAGCACGTTCAAAGTCTAAGACTCTGGCAGCCTCTTTCATTTCCGTTTTCAGATTTTCGACTAATAATTCACGTTCTTTTTTATTGCCTCTAACTTTTTTCTCCATAAACTTCGTAGCCATTTCTTTAGTTTCTTTACCACGAATTGTATCTCTAATTTCTTTGATAATAGTTGTTGGAGTAATGTTGTGTTCAATATTATAAGCATGTTGAATTTCACGGCGACGATTTGTCTCAGCTATTGCCTTTTCCATTGAATTAGTTATTTTATCAGCATAAAGATAAGCTTCACCTTCAGAGTTTCGAGCAGCTCTACCAATCGTTTGGATTAGGGAGCGCTCAGATCTTAAAAAGCCCTCTTTATCTGCATCCAAAATCGCCACTAAAGAAACCTCTGGTAAATCTAAACCTTCTCTAAGCAAGTTGATTCCAACGAGGACATCATACTTTCCTTTTCTAAAGTCTTGAATAATTTGAATTCTCTCTAAAGTTTTAATTTCATGGTGTAAGTATTTAACTTTATAATCTAACTGTTTTAAATAGTTCGACAATTCTTCTGACATTTTAACAGTCAGCGTTGTAACCAAGACTCGCTCATTTCTGCTAATACGTCCATTTATCGCATTAACTAAGTCATCAATTTGACCAGTAGATGGTTTAACTGTAATTTTTGGATCTAAAAGTCCAGTCGGTCGAATAATTTGTTCAATTATGTGATCAGGCGCTTTTTCTAGTTCATAGTTACCAGGTGTTGCGGAAACATAAATAACATCATTAACGACTTTTTCCCACTCATCAAACTTCATTGGACGATTATCAAGAGCACTTGGCAATCTAAATCCATGTTCAACAAGTGACATTTTACGGGATCGATCCCCATTATACATTCCACCAAGTTGTGGAACAGTAACATGCGACTCATCAATTACTAATAAAAAATCATCTGGAAAATAATCATAAAGATTAAAAGGGCGAACACCAGGCTCTCTACCATCAATATGGCGCGAGTAGTTTTCAATACCAGAAACAACACCAAATTCTCTTAATGCTTCTAAGTCATACTTGGTTTTGTTTTCTAAACGTTGATACTCTAAAAGTTTATTTTCACTTTCAAAATATGCAAGCCGTTCTTTTAACTCAATTTCAATTTGATCAGCAGCTCTTTGTGTTTGTGACATGTCACGCGCATACTGGTTAGCTGGAAAAACATTATAAACAGAATAACCATCAATTACGACACCAGTTAGGGCATTAACTTCTGTGATTCTTTCAATTTCATTATCAAACATTTCTATTCTCAATAAAAAATCATCTTTATGGCCTAAGGCAACTTCAATTACATCGCCTCTTACACGAAATGTTCCACGCTTTTGCTCAATGTCATTACGACGATACTGTCTTTCAACAAGCTTTGTTAATAATTCTTTACGATCAATTATTTCGCCAACTTTTATTGTAAAAAACATATTGCGATAAACTTCAGGATCACTAGAACCAAAAATACTGGCAACAGATGCAACTATAATAGTGTCATTTCTTGACAGAACGGCATTAACAGCCGCCAAACGTAGCATATCTAATTCATCATTAATCATTGCCGTTTTTTCAATGTATGTATCAGAGCGAGCAACATATGCCTCAGGTTGATAAAAATCGAAATTTGACACAAAGTATTCAACATTATTTTGAGGAAACAATTCTTTAAACTCACTATATAACTGACCCGCTAAAGTTTTATTATGAACAACGACAAGCGTTGGCTTGTTAACTTTTTCAATAACATTACCAATTGTAAAAGTTTTACCAGTACCAGTTGCACCTAAAAGAATCTGGTGTTTTACGCCAGATTCCAGGTTTTCTAAAATTTTCTCAATTGCTTTTGGCTGATCGCCCTTTGGACTATATTCAGAAACCAGCTTGAAATCTCTTTTTTCTAAACCTTTTGATTTTTTACTCATTAATAATCACCAAGGCTTTATCTAACTGTAAATCATAAGCATCGGTATTTTCATTCCACTCTCTGATTGTTTTCGATAATAAGATATCATAAAGGGTTTTGTTTAAAATACCATCTACTTTTAAGTTGTGATCTTTTTGATATTGTTTAAGTGATGTTTCAAACTGTTGACTAAAGTAGCCATCTGTTCTATCAATTTTATACTTTAAAAACTCTAAAACAAGTTGAGCTGTCGCAACAGGCTCACTTACTGAATCTAATTTATAAATTGCATTTTCTTCGATTATAGCAAAATTGCTGGTTAAAACTGGATGTAAGTTGACTTCGACATCTGGTTTAATTCCAACTTTATTAATCTTTTTACCGTTTGGTGTTAGCCATTCTGCAGTTGTATACTTCATGGCACTTCCATCATTAAATATACGTGATTGTTGAACTGTCCCTTTACCATAAGTATTATTTCCAACAACACTAACATTGTCTAAATGCTCTGAAAGAGCTGCCGTTAAAACTTCTGAAGCACTTGCTGTATTTTCATTGACTAACACAACAATACTTTCAAAACTAAACTTTTCACTACCATTTGAATATTCCATAAACTGTTTGCCTTGATTGTTTTCTGTAATTAAAACTATTTCATCTTTTGGTATTAAATAACTAGCGATATCAACTACTGAATTTAAGTAGCCTCCACCATTATCTCTTAAATCTAAGATTAGTTTGTCTTGCTTACCTTTGAATTTGTTTAAATAATTCAATACTTCCACAGCCGTACTTTCACCAAATTGATCTAGTTCAATATAACCAACATCATCGATTACTTTACCAAACACTGAATGTAGTACTTTTGCTCTGGTCAAATCAATGTCTTTTTCTTTGCCATCACGCATTACTGTTAAAACAAGTTTTGTGTTTTCTTTGCCTAAAACAATGCTTGCGACTTCTTCTGTAGTTAAACCTATTAGGGTTTGCCCGTCAACTTCAATTAAGATATCACCGGCTCTAACTCCACCTTTTTGGGCTGGTGAGTTTTCAAAGACTCTTTTAACTATTAAATTGCCGCTTTCTGACTCATAAAACTGAATTCCAATTCCTACATAAGACCCTGATAAATTGCTCGTAAACTGTTCCATATCTTCTTTGCTTAAATAGTATGTATGAATATCATACTCAGGAAAGTCTGACAAACCTTTTATAGCTTGATCATTGATCCTCGTTTCAAGATCTTTAATATCTTTTCCAAAATACCAATCTTCACGCATAATCTTTTCTATTTCGCTATATTTATTAAATTCAATCGCATTTGATTTTTCAAAAAATAACTCTTTACCTAAAAACAGACCAAAGACTAAAAATACAATCGAAAAGATAGTCACAGTTATTGCTTTTGACTTATTAGCTTTTCTTTTTTGGGCTACTTCATCTGGCCAAAGATGTTTTTCTACTTTGACATTGACGATTTTATCTTCATTATTTAAATTGTTATCCATATTATAACCGACTTTCTTTATTAATTACTACCAAAAGCCATCGCAGGATCCATACGACATGGAGCGCTATAACCGTTTAAATGACAACGATTTGAAAGATTCATTCCAACACTATGGTCGAGGCGACCATTCCAATTGCTTATGTATTCTTGGATAGTTTGATTACCTAAGTATAACACTTCTACGTGAACATGGGGTCCAGTTGAATTTCCTGAACTGCCCATACGGCCAATTATTTGACCCGCAGCAACTGTTTGACCACTAGCAATAGGTGTACCACTTTGCATATGGAAATAAGTTAATCCATAAATTCTATCTTCAACACTAACGATTAAGAAAACTTGGTTTCCACCGCCACCCATACCAGGACGTCCACACCAGTTACCTAAGCGTCCCATTGTTGGACAAGCATCATAACTTGCAAGGACAACACCATTGGCGCCAGCTCTAATTGGAGCTCCAACTGGAGCAGCATAATCATAACCTAGGTGCATTGCACTCCATGGAGCCGGATAAGCCCAAACTCTGGCAGTTATTCTACCCCCAGCAATTGGTCTCACAAAGTTTTTCGATGTTTCTACAGCAGCTAAAGCTTTATTGATTAAATCCATTTGCTTTTTAACGGCGTTTGCATCAGCAGTTGCCTGACTTTGAAGTGCCGCAAGTTCCATTACTGAATCTTGATAGTTTTTAATCGCTACTTCAACTTCAGACTTTAAAACTACAACGTCAGCCTTTTTATTTTTAGCAGATATTATATTTAATTTAACTGTTTCTTTTTGTAATTCAATTGCCGCTTGATCTTCTTTTTGCTTAGCAATTAAACGATTTATTTCTTCTATTTGAACTGATTCAAAATCCAAAATATCATTAACAACAGATGCTGATGCCAAAAGCGTTGAAAAATCTTTTGCTTTAATTAAAAAGTCAATCTCATGACCAAAACGCATATCACTTTGGGTTTTACGCATTCTTTCTACGATAATTCGATCTTTTTCAGCAATGTCAGCTTCACGAGCTTTTATGTCAGCTTCAATTTTAATAATATTATTTTCTAGAGTGACGATGTTATTATTTAATGTGACGATTTCAGCATTAATTTCATCAATCTTCTTTTCAAAGCCTTTAGCAATTTCAATTTGCTTGGCAATGTCATTTTTATACTTATTTATCTCACCTTTGTACTCATTAGCAACATCTTGTGAGTCTTTGACACGATCTTGAAGAAAGTCAGCATATTGGCGACAACTTTCAATGTCTTCTTTTTTAATTGACGACTTTGAACAGATGTCCTTCCATTTTTCTTCTTCAACTTCAAAATCAATAGCATTAATTGGCATTAAACTGACAATTAAACCAAAGCTAATTAATAATACAAGTATGTATCTCAATTTTTTCATCGTTTCCACCTCAAGTATCTTGTTACGGAAAAGAAACTTCCAATAAATCCAACGACAACACCAATTCCAAGTAGTAAGCCCGCAAGCTGTAGTACAAATGGATAAACAGGTTGCAATACAAAAATCTTAGACATTAAGATTCCACCACTTTCATTATAAATATAAGTGTAGCCAAAAACCATTAAGATGATTGGGATAATTGAGCCAACTAGCCCAATTATTACTCCACCAACTAAATATGGCGCTCTAATGAAACCATTGGAAGCTCCAACAGTTCGCATGATTCCTATTTCTTCACGACGTGAATATATAGTTACTTTAATTGTATTAGCGATTAGATAAACGGCTAAAAAGGTTAAGACTCCAACAATTATCCAACCAATATTTTGAAAGCTATTTAAATATGTAACCAAACTATCTACACCTTCGCCCCCTTGTTCAGCACTGTGAATACCTTTTAAGTTAGCGATTTGTTCATTGATGTCAGACAAATAATTAGCATCAATGACTTCAATGACAAATACATCAAAAAGAGGATTATCTTTGCCTTCATGGCGTCGATAATAGTCGGCTTGTTGTGGATATAGATCAATTTGCTTTTGTAATTCTTCATGTTTACTTGAAAAAGTAACCGTTTTGACATCTGTTATATTTTCAATCTTTTCTTTTAATATCGTAATATCATCTTCACTAGTTTCACGATCAATTTTAACTAAAATCGTTAAGTTGCTTTTAATACTAGTAGATATTGAGGCAATATTAGTTGTAATTATAAAAAAGGCTCCGACTAAAATTAGTGTAATTGTAACAGCTGAAGCACTTGAGACTGACATTGCAAAGTTTCTAAAAACATTGCTAAAACCTTCTTTTATATGTCTAAAGAATCTGTTAATCATTATGTAAGTAACCACCTTCCGCTAAATCTGCAGCGATATAGCCACTATCTAGTATTACTGTGCGTTTTTTATACTCATTAACTAAGTTGTTATCATGGGTAACCATAATAATCGTTGTATTTTCTTCACGATTTATTCTTTCCAGTAAGCGCATTATGCCTTGCGACATTGCCGGATCTAAGTTTCCAGTTGGCTCATCAGCAATTAATAATTTTGGCTTATTCGCAATCGCTCTAGCAATGGCAGCCCTTTGTTGTTGACCACCAGAAAGCTCAGCTGGAAAAGAAGAAGCTTTATCTGCAATTTCAACCATCTGCAAAACTTCTCTAACTCTTTTTCTAGCTTCTTTGGGCTTCATACCGACAACCTCTAAAGCAAAATATATATTTTCAAAAACTGTTTTTCTCTCTAATAGTTTGAAATCTTGAAATACAACACCGATATTTCTACGATAGTATGGCACTTTTGAATGTTTTAATTTCCCAACATCGACACCCGCAATTAAAGCTTGACCAGATGTAGGAATTTCTTCTCCATCGATAATTTTAATTAACGTAGACTTACCGGAGCCAGTTGCTCCTATAACGTAAATAAACTCTCCGGGCTCTATATGTATATTAATATCATATAAGGCATTTACGCCGTTAGGATATCTTTTTGATATGGATTTTAATTCAACCATATTTTCACATCCTTCTAAATAATTATAACACATAAATTTGGCGTTAAAAAATACAATTTCTTATTATTATCATGAATTAAGTTAAACAATGTTATAATATAATTTATGATTAGGAGCGATAAAATGAAAGTAATCAATAAAGATTGGAAAGATTATGAAATTCTAGATTTTGGAGAGGGCGTAAAGTTTGAACGTTGGAACAAAGTTACTCTCAGTCGGCCAGATCCTTTAGCTTTGGGCAAGACTTTAAACTTTAACAATTCCATGCAAGCATGTGATCTATACTATGATGATGCAACAGGCAAAGGAAAATGGGTGTATCAGCGTAAAGTACCAGAAAGCTGGACTGTTGATTATAAAGATATGACCTTTAAAATCACACCTACTTCGCACAAACATGTAGGACTTTTTCCAGAACAAGCAGTTAACTGGGATTTTGTTAGAAATAAAATTGAAGATAGCGGTAGCAAAAATATAAAAGTTCTTAATCTATTTGCCTATACAGGTGCTGCAACAATTAACGCTGCCCTAGCAGGAGCTGCTGAAGTTGTTCACGTAGATGCCCTAAAGCAAGTAAATGATTGGGCTAAAGAAAACAGTAAACTAAGTGGCACACAAGACAAAGTTATTAGATATTTTACTGATGATGTTATTACCTTTTTAAAAAGAGAAATTAAAAGAGGCAATAAGTATCAAGTAATCATTATGGATCCACCAAGTTTTGGACGTGGACCCAAAAATCAAGTTTGGAAATTTGATGAAAATATTGATGAACTTTTAAAATTGACAAAACAACTTTTAGAAGACCCATTATGTGTCGTGATCAGTGTTTATAAAACAGACTTTAACAAAGATGATCTTTACTATCTTTTAAGCAAGTACTTTCCAAAGCGTTATATAAAAACTTTTGACCTATTTCTTCCAGCAACAAGTAGAAAAATTCTATCAGCTGGTGTTACAGGCATTTACGAATTATAAAACCACAACTTCCTAATTTAGGAAGTTTTTTTATCGAATAAATAAAAAATCCAAATTTACATATTTTGTAAACTTGGATTAAACTTATTTATTAATGCGATGCTTTATTTTTCTTAAAAATTCATAAATACTATTAACGAAGTTTTTAGGCTTATATTCAAAAAAGCCAATATTTTCTTCTAATTGACCACCAAAACCTCTTTTAAACATAAAGACCCCTTCATTTTCTGGATATCCTGCCAAGGATGACAGTGTTCCAAAAAAATCATAAACTTCANNTTGGCCCCAATAAAGACGCCACTACATATATCAACCGTTTTTTCATTAATTGATTTTAGCTGATCAAGTCTATTTTCTCTAGCAAGAAGTTGATCTTTGTTTTGATTAGAGCGATTAATCGCACGCTTGCTCGAATTATCCTGATCTTTAATAATCAAAGCTTTTAAATCTTTGGCCTCACTATTTAAAATATCTAAGTATTTTTCAACATTTAGTTGCACAACTAAATACTTGGCCAGATTGTTTTTATTCATATATTCATAAAGTAGTTTGTGATAGTTTATATTACGACTAGAAAAGTCGCGACGCTTTGCTGTTAAGTCTAAAATATTTACTGCTCTACTTAAATCCTTTTTATCTAATTCGACAACTTCTAAAGGAAAACCTTTAGCATTTTTAATTAGTCTTTTAGTCTCACCATCATAAGAGTCTAATAATTCTTCATAACTATTGTACTGTTTGAGATCTTTTTTAAAAAACCATTTAATTTTAGACCCATCTTCATCACTATCACTTTGATAATCAAAGCCAATATTTGCCAACTCATTAATGAAATCATCTTTATCTAGTTTTATTTGCAAAGTTGGATAGTGAATATTAGCGATTATATTTGGGCTAATTTCACAACTTATCGCTTTAAGTTTATCCATATAAGCTTTTAAGGCTTTAAGAGCTGCATAACTTTCTTTTAAATCGTCATAATTTAATAGCGGTCCCATTGTCACTTCATATTTTTTTTGTCCTAAAAAAACTGAGCGACTTTCTAATGCCATCGTTCCAATTAATAAATCACTTTTATAAAAGCCTAAAAAATTTGTGTCCCAACCATCATGTTTGCGTCTTAGTGCGAGATCGCTGCTTTGCATAAAATGATTAAACTTATAATCATTTAAAAATTCATCATAAAATTGTTTGTCAATTTGCTTTAGTGTAACCACTAATTATCATCTACCTTTAAATTTAAAAATTCATAAATCTCATCACGACGGCTTTCACAATCATTAAAGCCTGTTTCAAAAAGTTGTTCTAATTCATTTAAATCGCCACCAAATCGTCCAATGTTAAAGGCTTGACTTGGAAATATTTCAAGAGCCTTGCCCGCAGTAACTAATTCATTAATAATCCCTCTTTGTTTGTAGTAAAGCTCACTACGACCTTTAATTAAGTCTCTAAAGACTTTATAAGGACGATAAACAATTGCAAGGTATAAATTTGAAATAAAACCAGTTGGCTTTCTAACATAAGATTTAGGTTTTGTTGTAATGACTAAATGCTTGTCAACATTTTTTTCAATACTTCTTTCAATTGGAATCATATACGCAGCTCCAGCGTCAACATATTTTCTACCGTCAATAACGACTGGTCTTCCAGCTAGTGGAATAATACTTGCGGCTTTTAATATATTGTAGTCTTCATCAATATCTTTGGTATTAACCCAAACTGTTTTGCCAGCTTTTAAATCAAAGATTCCAAATTCTGATTCAACCTTACTCTTTTTTATTATATTTAAATCTAATGGTGCCAACTGCTTTAAAGCATAATTAAATAAGTGATCATAGCCCACAAAATTTCCTTCTTTTAAGAGTGGGACTAAACCTTTTTTAAATTCTTGAGCCCCAATAGTTACTGCGATATCTTTTAAATACTTTGCATCTTTTGTTAAATAACTTGTAAGGTGTTGGGCACCAGAAGAAATACCTACATTATAATCAAAGTCGATACCTTCTTTTAATAACCAAGACAAAGCACCTGCTGTATAGGCACCTCTTAAGCCGCCACCTTCTAATACTAAACCTGTTTTCATAAAATCTCCCTCTATAATAATGGACTAAACATTCCAATAATAGCCCTAATTAGTCTTTTGTGCATTGGAACACTTTCAACGTCTTCCATTGTTATTTCAATACTCTTAGCAAATGTCTCATCAAAGTCTGCCCTCAAACCCGCAATTGCATCACTTTCATACATAAGTGCACCACTTTCAAAATTTAAGTAGTAACTTCTAAAGTCCAAGTTTGCTGAGCCAACAACCCCCATCTTATCATCTGCTAAAAAGTTTTTAGAATGAATAAAGCCAGGAGTATACTCAAAGACTCTAATTCCACTTTCAATTAATTCACGATAATTAGACTTTGTTAGCGCATGAACATACCACTTGTCAGGTTTATGCGGCACAACAACTCTTACATCAACCCCATTTTTACTCGATAGAGCCATCATTCTAATCATTTCATGACTTGGCACTAAATAAGGTGTCATTATATATAAATACTGACTTGAGTTGATAATGACATTTAAATGAATGTTTTCTCCCAAGGCTTCACCATCAGTTGGACTATCTGAAAATGGTTGAACAAAACCTTTAGCTGGCTTACTATAATTTGGATTATATTTTTCAATATCTTCTTCAATTTTATGAATAGAATTCCAAAATTGTAAAAACATAACCGTCAAACTCCAAACTGCTTCACCATCAAGTTTTATCGCTGAATCTTTCCAATGACCAAAACGTTCCATTTTATTAACATATTCATCTCCAAGGTTTATTCCCCCTAAAAATCCAACTTTGCCATCAATTGTTAAAAGTTTTCTGTGGTCACGATTGTTCATTTGAACAATTAAAGTTGGCCGCAACTTATTAAAAACCGTAACTTTAATTCCAAATTTTGCTAAAATTTCAGGATAATCTCGAGGTAGATTGTAGATAGTCCCAAAGTCATCATACATGACTCTAACATCAACACCCTCTTTGGCCTTACGTTTTAAAATATCTAAAATACTATTCCACATAACCCCTTCACGAATAATAAAGTATTCTAAAAAGATATATTTTTTAGCTTTTTTTAATTCAACTAGCATACTTTCAAATTTTTCTTCTCCAACTTTATAATAGTCAACTTGAGTGTTGCTATAAACTGGATAAGACGCATTATTTAAAACATAGTTAAACTGTTTTGAAACACTTGTATTCTTGTTTTTTAAAGCATTTAAAACTTCTTGATCTTGAGGCAATTGTAGGTGTGGCCTAATACTTGTTTGCTCATTTAAACTTCTTAAGCCCTTAGGTATTTTTTTATTGGCAAACATTAAATAAATCAGCGCCCCAATTCCTGGAAACAATAAAACAATAATTACCCAGGCAATAGAAAAAGACTGATTTTGGTTTGAATTAACCAAGTAAATTACGATAAAGAAACTCAGTAAACTAAAAATATTGTCTACTTGATAAGGCAAGCCTCCAAAAAATTGCAGTACAACATAAAGTTGAAAGGCAATGATTACCATTATTAAGACTAACCTACTAGACAAAAACTTCAACGATCTTTTTAACATAGGACACCTCATTTTCTTTATTATTATATCATAGAAAAGACCTTAAAATAAGCCCGTCAAGTTTTTAGCCCATGCTTAATTGAATTAGTTGTCCATTAAATATATAATGGGGATAGAAAGAAGGTACTTTTATGAAATTTGGATTTATTGGAACTAATTTTGTTAGTGAAATGATGTTAGAGGGAGCATCCCTCATTGACGATTTTTTGTTAACTGCTGTATGTAGTCGAAACTTAGAAAATGCAAAAGATTTTGCCAACAAACATGGCGCACAATTTTTTACAGATGATTATAATGATTTTTTAGACCAAGATTTAGACGCTGTTTATTTAGCAGTACCAAATAATTTACACAAAGACTTAGCGATATTCTTTTTAAATCATAAAATCCCTGTTTTTTGTGAAAAACCAATGGCTAGTAATGTTGAGGAAGTAAAAGCTATGATCGCAGCATCTAGAGAAAATAAAACACTTTTAACTGAAGGCATTGTGCCAATTTATACAGAAGGATTTAAAGTTGTTAAAGATAATTTACACAGAATCGGGCAAGTAAGACGCGCCGTAATTAGTATGGGACAATATTCATCCCGCTATGATGCCTATCGAGAAGGTAATATCTTAAATGCCTTTAAACCAGATCTATCTAATGGTTCAATTATGGACATAGGAATTTATCCTCTATCATTTGCAATGGGACTATTTGGTCAGCCAGAGTCACTATTCGCTAATGCTTATGTACTCGATTCAAAAGTTGATGGTTTAGGGACACTAATTTTAAATTATCCAGATAAAGAAGTTATTGTAATGCATTCAAAAATAACAGACCAAAAGCTCATCTCCGAAATTCAAGGTGAAGATGGAACTATCCAATTTGATCATGCTAGTATTCCAAAAAAAGTCTTACTAACACCTAGAAAAGGTGAAACTGAAGTTATCTTTGAAGATGATGATAAATCAAGTATGTACTATGAACTATTACAATTTATGGATGCCGTTAAAAACAATCTAGTTGAAGTTCCAACAGTTACTCATCAAATGATCTTAGATGTTCACACTGTATTAACCGAAGCTAGACGTCAAACCAAAGTCGTCTTTCCAGCCGATTTAAAATAAATACAACGAATTTACATTTAAAAAGTAGACTTAACAGTCTACTTTTTTTCATTATTTAATTAGCCAAACAATGCCGATAAAACAATAGACAAGCCCATCATCATAATTGGCAAACCAATTACAAGCCCAACAATTGTCATACTAATTATAATCCCGACAACGGTAATAATTATTCCAAGTATTAAAGAAATTCCCTTTCCAACGAGGGCAATAAAAAACATTCCTAATTTATATAGTAATCTGAAAGGAAAAGTCAGCAAAGCAATCAATAATTTTAACATTATTTCACTCCTAAACCTCTAAGTTGTAATAATTTTTGCTCAAAGTTAAACTCATTTTGCAAATTAATAATATTCTCCATAGCAGCTTCATCTTTAAAATTTGTAAAGCGGGCTCTTATCATTAAGTTTTTAAGCGAATGATCAGAATCTATATACTCAATGACTTGCGTTTTATAGCCACTATACTCTAAAACATTAGCCCTTACTGTATCTGTAATGATAGCACTAATGCGATCTTTAACCACACCATACTTAATCATACCAGAGAATTTATTAGATTCGATTTGTTTGTAAATTTCATTTTGACAACAAGGCACAGATACAATATATTTAACTTGCCATTGTAAAGCCTTGTTTAAAGCTAAGTCAGTGGCAGTATCACAAGCGTGTAAAGAAATTACCATATCGACATCAGCTATTTCAATATCATTGATGTCACCTGCAATAAAACTCAAGTTATCATAAGCGTATTTTTTAGCTAAATCAGCATTATTTTTAATCAGGTTTTCATTTAAATCAATACCAATCATTTCCACTTCAATCTTTTTGGTATACGTTAAATAATGATACAAGACAAAGGTCAAATAAGACTTTCCTGCCCCAAAATCAACAACCTTAAGTTTTTTAATGTCATCTTGTTCCAGTAAGTCATTTACTAATTCAACATACTTGTTTATTTGACGAAACTTATCGGCCATTGGCGCTGCAATTTTGTCCTCTTCAGTAATAATATCAAGATCTTTTAAAACTTCTATTTCTTTGTAGTCTTTTAAGACATAGTTTTTTTCACGATTGTGGCTTTGATAAGTTGGTTTGTTGGCAATTGCGCTAAACCTTCTTAAAATATTATTGCGTTTATTAATCCTAATGTTATAATTGCCCATTTCACATTTACCGTCAATTTGCTTGAAGTTGTTAATAATTTCCACCATTTTTTTGGCTAAATCATCTTCGTCAATGTTTTCGTGAAAAGCTTGCGTTTTAGTATAACTAGCTATTTGATAGCCTTCTTCTAATTTTGTAACACTTACTTTTTCATATTTATAATCTGCAAACTTTTTATTGCTTATCGTAATTAAAATAATCTTATTAGAAATTATTTCTTCAACAAGTGTTTTTATATCTAACTGCATCTTTTTTCCTCATTTCAATTATTGTATACCTTTTTTATCCAGGTACTCTTCTAATATATGAATGTTTGATTCATACATATCAACGGCAACATCTTTGCCCACATAGCGTAAATGCCAAGGTTCAACTTGATAACCCGTTAGTTCAGGGTTATCTTTGTAGCGAACAATAAATCCATAGCGGTGTGCATTGTCTTTGACCCAAGCATACTCCTCAGTTTTTCCAAAGTCTGTAAAAACTAATTTTGTATTAGATACATCAACAACTAAACCTGTTTGGTGTCCGGAATGACCAGGCCTTGCACTAAATGTATCAGCCTCAGTTTGACCGTGTTCATCAACATACTTATTGTACAGACGACTTTGGGTATTATAACCTCTAAAGGCAGATATTGCTTCAATTTTCAAATCTAACTTAGCCATTGCTTCTCTCATTTCTAAGTAAGCTTGATAGGCATCTTCACGTAAATATAACTCTTTAGTTTCATTTTCCATTAATACTAAGTCTTCAGGTTGAAAATCACTAGGCAAACGATTATATTTGTTTACAACAACTGTAAATGATAACGGATTATCTACAACAGATATATTTGTGTAAAACTCGTAATCCAAGTTTGTGTTTACACGCCAAATAACTTCAGCATCAAGCAAGTTTGGATTAAGTTTGTGATAAGCCGCATAGCGTGATAAGTTTTCCTCTTTGTAATTTTTAATATCAGAATATTCAATTTTACTACTACTATTATCAATAATACTGATTTTTTCATCAGTAGCAGAAATCATTAAAACTTCAATTGACTGGTGCATTGGGGCATTAAACATGACAGCCGTATACTTTAAGTCATCAGCTTTTTCGATATTTTGAATATAATTTATAAGTTGGTAGCCACCCATAGAAACGACTAACACTAAAAGCGCCACTACAAAAATCTTTTGGCGGCGAATCCTTTTTTTTGATTTACTTTTTCTTTTAACGTTCAATTTCTCTTACCTCTAATTCCTTGTATCCTGTATTTGGATCAAATGTTCTGCTCATCTCATATTTATCAAACTTCATTATTACAATTTCTGCTGTCGTATTAACTCTTGTGCCCTCTAAAAGGTGACCACCAATTGTTTGGAGTCGCTTATCAGATAAGGCGATGTGCAAATGAGCGCCATCTTTTGAAATTGTTCCAGTTAGAGAAACGATTTCAAAATCTCTAGTTTCAAAGTATTCACTAACGCCATCAGCCTTACGAATGCGTATTTCATAAACACTTCCCACAACTGTAACAATGCAGCCAGCCTCAATATTATTTAATTTAGAAAACTCGACAATAGATTTCTTTAAATCATCGCCTCGTTTAAGTCTAAATACAAAGTATTCCATAAATATCACCAATCTCATTTTAACATTATTTAAGGCTAAGTGCACTTTTTTTAAATTATTATGCCAATAATGGAAACAATAATTCTATGCCGGCTAATTAATAGTGATTTATGTTATAATCTTCTTAAGAGATTTTCAGTGAGGAGTTTTTTTATGTTAGATATTTTCCAAGAGTTTTTACAAAATTTACTCGGTGGTAATCACCAAGAAATTATTGTCTTTATTCTTTCAATGACTCCTTTAATAGAACTTAGAGGTGGTGTCATCGCCGGCTATTTATATGATTTTTCACTTGCTAAAACACTACTTATTACAATTAGTGCTAATCTAGTTCCAATTCCCTTTATATTGATATTTATTAAGCAGATATTTAGATTTATGCAAAAACATAACCTTTTATCTAGTTTTATTGATAAGTTGAAAAATCGCGCGATGCAAAAAAGTGATAGAATTGAAAAATTAGAGTTTTGGGGCTTACTACTTTATGTTGGAATACCACTTCCAGGAACTGGTGCTTGGACTGGAGCCTTGATTGCTAGTTTGCTAAACATCAAATTTAAAAAAGCTATGTTTGCAATATTTTGTGGGATTTTATTAGCGGCGACAATTATGAGTCTTGGCGTTTATGGTATAATAAACTTTGTATCCTAACTCTTTTACAATTAAGCATTGAAAGTGGTTAAAGTTTGTGATACAATTTCTAAGATGGTCGCTTAGCTCAGGGGGAGAGCACCTGCTTGACGTGCAGGGGGTCAGGGGTTCAAATCCCTTAGCGACCACCATTTAATTAAAACAAAATTTATATAAAACTTAGTAGAAAGAATGAAGAGATGTTGATCTTCTCTTTCTATTTTTTATTTTTTTAGACAAGATTAGGAGATTTAATATGATGGAATTTATCAAGGCAGTCATCTTAGGTATTTTACAAGGAATAACTGAATGGCTACCAATTAGTAGTACTGCGCATTTAATTTTATTAAACAACATAATTAAGTTAGACGTAAGTGTTGCCTTTTGGGATTTATTTGAAGTCGTAATTCAATTAGGTTCAATTTTAGCTGTTGTACTTTTATACTTTAATAAATTAAACCCATTATCAAAAGATAAAACAAAGCAACAACAAGAAAGTACATATCGCCTTTGGTTTATGATAGTTATTGCCTCAATCCCTTTAGTAATTGGAGCCCTACTTGATGATTACATACCAAAACATAACTTAGTAATTGCCGCAACCTTAATTATTTATGGTGTCGGCTTTATATTAATAGAAAAACGCAATAAAAATAAACCGTCAAAATTTTCAACAGTTGCAAACATCGATGTCAAAACAGCCTTTTTAATTGGATTGTTTCAACTTTTAGCAATAGTTCCAGGAACATCAAGATCTGGTGCAACTATTATAGGTGCACTTATTTTAGGAGTATCTAGAGTTGCTGCCACTGAGTTTTCTTTCTTTTTGGCAATACCTGCAATGTTTGGAGCTAGTGGCTTAAAGCTTATTAAATATATTATGGAAACAGGTTTTATCTTTACTGGCTTTGAAGTATTTATTTTAACAACCGCAACAGTTGTTTCATTTGTTGTTTCTGTATTTGCGATTAAATACTTACTCAAGTATATTCGAAGAAATGACTTTACAGCCTTTGGATACTACCGTATTGTCTTAGGTATTGTTATTATCTTGGTGTTTGGCGTACAGTTAATCTTTGCTTAGGTGCTCGTGGCGCAATTGGATAGCGCACTTGGTTCCGATCCAAGCGGTTGCAGGTTCAAGTCCTGTCGGGCGCACCAAAATAAATTAAAAAAGGAAGGTGACTTCCTTTTTATATGTCCTTAATCATTTGATTGTAGTCAAGTTTTTCAAAGCCTTGAGCACTGTACAAATCAATGGCACGTCTATTTTTTGATTCAACTTCTAAGCGCAAGCGCACAATCTTTGAATCATTGTTACTCATTAAATACTCAAAAAATTCTTTACCCAAACCCATAGAACGGTATTGCTCTAAAACAAAAAGTTCTTCAACAAATAAAGTTAAGCCACCAGCTTCATGGGAATAATATTTTGAAGTTAGTGCATAACCAGCATCATTGTTTTTTATAGTTAAGATATAACCAGAAATGTAATTATCACTAGCCATTAATTCATTAAAAGTATCTTTGTGATTTTTAAATGGAATTGGACTTAATACACTATCACTATTATAAAATTCATTTGTCAGTGCATAAAATAAATCACGGTCTTTTGCTTCTATTTTTCTTATCATCTATTTTTCTCCTCAATCTTTCACATTAATCACTATTATCTGTAGTATAATGGATAGGTAAATTTAAATAACTACATAATTGTATCACAATAAAAATAACTTACCAATAAAGCCTTTTTTATTTGGGCACTACTAAAATAAATAACAATAATTAGCGGAGGTAGCCATGATAGATTTGCACATACACACACGACTTAGTATTGGACAGTATAACGTTAATGAAATGCTAGATAAAATTAATGCTTCCAACTTAGATATTTTTTCAATAACCGACAATGAGCACTGCCTTGCATACAACGATTTCGACATGGGTAAGTATCCAAATTTGGTGACGGGGACTCTTTTTACCACATCTATTAACGGCTTACTTATTAGTATTATTGGCTATGAAGTTAATCCAGTTGTCATAAACAATTTTTACTTTGAAAAATACAGTAAAATAAATATTGAAAATCAAGAAATTAAACTTTTCGATAAGCTTGTCGCAATTATGAAAAATAATAATGTCAACTTATCCAAAAATATTCAGCTAACCCTAGTTGAAAAAGGCGTTAGTAAAAAACTTGTTTTCTATGATGCTCAAAAAAACAATCCAGACTTTCCTTTTTTAACCTATAAAGAGTTTTATCGTGATGGTTTATCAAATCCATTTAGCCCTTTCTTTTTAAATGAGGCAAGTATTCATCCAAGTTTAAAAGAAATTTTAGGCGTCATTAAAAAAGCTGGTGGCTTAGCCTTTTTAGCCCATCCTTATGACTATGGCGTAAATGTTGATAGTTTAATCGAAGCTTTAGTTGAAAAAGGTATTGATGGTTTGGAAGTATTTCATCCAAGTGCAGCACTACGCCAATCATTAAAACTCATTAATATATGTCGTACTAACAATCTTTTAGCAAGTGGAGGCAGTGACTTTCGAAAAGATCGCTACCATATTCCTATTGGCTTAAATGTTCATCCCAAACTATTTGAAGACAAACCCTTTGAATGGCTAAAAAAATATTTAATTAAAACGCAAGATAATTAAAATATCCCTGACAACATTGATTGTCAGGGTTTTTTATACTAAAAAAAGAAGATTTCTCTTCTTTTAAATAAATTAGTATTGTTTCATCTCTTGTACTAAAGCATCAACACTAGAAACGATTTTTCCATTATCTTTAATACAACCAACCGTAAATAAATTTACATAGTGAAATTGATTTTCTGCAACTTCATTAGTTAGTGCATCTAGTTTTTGTTGCGTTGCGTTTATCCCATGACGAACATCAGTGTACAAGCCAATAACTTTAACACCCTTGGCATGTGCCACCCCGATCTCTGTTGCTACTCCTACATCAATAGAAGCCCCATCTAAAACCGCAATTAGCACATCTGTTTCATATAGACGATCATTATCCCCTTTGGCAATCATTATACTGTCAGCATAAAGACTTTTATCATTTATCGCCATATTTTCCTGCGGCAAATAAATTTCTAGATTTGGATTACTAGCTCTTAAGGCCGCAACCGTTTTTGCATTAAACTCTTGCTCCATCGCACAAAAAAGTGGACTGGCAAAATAGACTTTTGTTTTTTTCATATTATCCATCCTATCTATCAAATATCCAAGCAAAACATGGCTTGGTCAAAATCTCTTCATCAAAATGTACACCAAGTGGAATCAAAACTTCATGACCGACAAAACCACTACCAATACTCGCTAATTTATCGCTAACTTCGCAAAAATCAATTAGTGTTAAACTATTTAAAACCGAAATAGAGGCATGAAAAACTTCAACACCATCTAAATTTTGGTCTAAAACCATCGCTAAAAGCTCTCCAACATCAGCTCGATATTCAAATGGATGAGCTAAAAAAACTTTACCACCAGCTTTTTTTATCAACTTCACTACTTTTGAAATATCTGGCAGATAAATTGTTTGATCAATATAATACTCACTATCTGGATTGTTTAAGGCGTACAAACGAAAGTCTCTTTCATTTTTATAAACAAAATCAGGATAATTAGACAGTAAACTTGCAAAGATTTGTTTAATACTAATCCCCAGTTTATTGTAGCGTTCATATTCTGTATCCACTTTATAACCCTTAGATTCAAGCATTTTTATTATTCTTTTAGCCCGATCTATCTCAATTAACTCAACTTCTTCCATTGAATAATATGTGTCATACCACTCATTAATTATTTTAGTATCAACATCATAGCCTAAAAGATCAATTGGTCTACCATTAAAGTAAGTATTTATGGATGTCCCAGTTATAATATTGGGAAACTCATTTTTATCAATTAAATTATAGGCCAGGCAATGGTTTTTATCTGCAATAGAAAAATATCTTAAATTTGATTCTTTGATTGTTTCTAAAACTCTAAAAACACTCATTTCGCCTGTACTTAAAATTGTTTTTATATGTAAGTCGATCATCTTATCACCTTTTATAATTCTATCATAGTTTAGTGTAAATTAGGGGGAGAATATTAAAAAAGACGGTTGCCCGTCTTTTAGTATTTAATCTCTTGCTAAACTTATTCTAGCAATCGGAACTCTAAATGGTGAGCAAGAAACATAGTTCATACCTACAGATTTAAAGAAAGCAATGGAACGAGGATCGCCCCCATGTTCTCCACATATACCAATTTTAATATTTGGTTTAACCTTGCGAGCACGCTCAATAGCAATTTTTATTAATTCTCCAACGCCATTTGTATCTAATGTACTAAATGGATCATCACCATAAATACCTAGTTTGTAATAACTCTTTAAAAATCCACCTGCATCATCACGGCTAAAACCATAAGTCATTTGCGTTAAATCATTTGTACCAAAGGAGAAAAAGTCTGCTTCCAGTGCGATTTCATCAGCTAAGATACAAGCTCTAGGCAACTCTATCATTGTTCCAACTGTGTAGTTTACATCTATGCCCGATTCTTTTATTAACTGATCTGCTAAAGCTTTAACCTTTTTAGCTAAAAAGTTAAACTCAGCAACATCACCAACAAGTGGAATCATAATTTCAGGTTTCAATACAACATTTTTTAACTCTTTTGTAACATTAATTGCCGCTTCTATTATCGCTCTTGTTTGCATAAGCGCTATTTCTGGGTAAGTAATTGCTAAACGACAACCACGGTGACCCATCATTGGGTTAAATTCGTGAAGTGATCTTATAGTATCTCTAATCTCATGGACACTCATTGACATAACAGTCGCCAACTCTTCAATATCTTGAGTAGTCGTTGGCATAAATTCATGTAGAGGTGGATCCAAGTATCTAATTGTAACTGGCAACTCTTTGACAGTTCTAAAAATCTTTTCAAAATCATCACGCTGAATTGGCAAGATCTTACTTAAAGCAACTTCACGCTGCATTTCATTTGTACTTAAAATCATTTCTCTAACCGCACGAATACGGTCAGCTTCAAAAAACATATGTTCAGTTCTTACTAATCCAACACCTTGTGCACCAAAGTCTAAAGCAGTTTGGATTTCATGGGAACTATCAGCATTAGTATAAACTTTTAAATCGGCAATTTCATCTGACCATGTCAATATATTGTCAAAATCTTCAGCAATTGCTACACTTTGAGTTTCAATTTGTCCTTCATATACAAAGCCCGTTCCACCATCAATAGAGATTTGATCACCTTCAACATATTTTTTACCCTTAATCATAACGTGGTCATCATTAACTCTTAAATCACTACTACCAACGATACAAGCTTTACCCATACCCCTAGCAACAACAGCCGCATGTGAAGTCATTCCACCACGAGCAGTTAAAATCCCTAGTGATAGATTCATTCCTTCAATATCTTCAGGCGATGTTTCCATTCTTACTAAAATCGTTGGACGCCCCTTATCAGCATATTCAACAGCTTTTTTAGCACTTAAAACAATTAAACCTGAAGCCGCACCAGGACTTGCTGGCAAACCAGTAGCAATTGGTTCAATTTCTTGTAAGGCTTCTAATTTAAATTGTGGATGTAATAGTCCATCAATAATATCTAGGTCTAAACTTTCAATGGCTTCTTTTTTACTAATAATACCCTCTCTTACTAAATCATTGGCAATTTTAACCGCTGCTTGAGCTGTTCTTTTACCTGCTCTAGTTTGAAGAATAAAGAGTTTATAATTTTCAATTGTAAATTCCATGTCTTGCATGTCATGATAATGTTTTTCTAAAAAGTTTGATATTTCTAAAAACTCTGCGTATTGTTTAGGCATAGTTTCCTTTAATTGTGAAATTTGTAATGGAGTGTGTGTACCGGCAACAACATCTTCACCTTGAGCATCAAATAAAAACTCACCATAAAGCTCTTTTGCCCCTGTAGCTGGGTTTCTTGAAAAGGCTACACCTGTTGCACAACCCTCACCCATGTTACCAAAGACCATTTCTTGAACTGATACAGCTGTTCCCCACGTGTCTGGAATCTTGTGCATACGACGATAATATATAGCCCGGTCATTATTCCAAGACTTAAATACAGATTCGATTGCTTGCATTAATTGTTTTTGAGGATCTTGTGGAAACTCTTCTTTAACTTCACGTTTAAATGTTTCCTTGTATCTTTCAACAACTTCCTTTAAAGCTTTAACAGATAAATCATGGTCAGTTTCGACTTCATACTTATCGACAATTGTATCCATAACTTGGTCAAAATGTTTTTTATCAACTCCATGGACAACATCAGCAAACATTTGAATTAAACGACGATATGAGTCATAAGCTAAACGTTCATTATTTTTAGCCATTGCTAGGGCAACTTCATCATTTAGCCCTAAATTTAAAACAGTATCCATCATACCAGGCATAGATGCTCTCGAGCCCGATCTTACAGATACAAGTAATGGATTATCATTTGAATTAAAATTCTTTTTGGTAATCTCTTCTAGCGAGCGCATGTTTTTCACTACTTCATCTTTAATAACGTCAGAAATTACTCCGTCTTTATCATAGTAGTCATTACATGCCTCTGTGCTAACAACAAAGCCTTGAGGTACCGGAAGATTTAACCTAGTCATTTCTGCTAGGTTGGCACCCTTTCCGCCAAGGATTTCACGCATTTGAGCATTACCTTCTGAAAATAAATATACAAACTGTTTTTTCATAATTTCCCTCCTAATAGTTAGGTTCATTATACACAAAATTTGCTAATAATGAAAGCGCTTAATCTATTAGGGAAATAAAAAAAGATTTAGTGAACTTTGTCATTAAATCCTCTTTTTAACAATATAATTTTCTGTTATTTCTAAATTATACTAATCTCTTATTGGCCAATCCAGCAAAAAAGATTTAATAACTGCAAAATATTCTCTAACATAAGCTTTAATAATTGTACTGCGAGGTGTTTTAGAAGCGAGACCTCCAGCTTTTATCCCTAATCTTTTAGCGAGCATTTTTGATCTAAAAAGGTGATAATCATTTGTTGCGATTAAAACTTCAATGTTTTTTTCACTATCTATTTCTCTAATTTTTTCTATGCTAAATTTTAAATTTTCAAAGGTATTAATAGATTTAGCTTCTAGAATTATTCTATCATTAGCAATTGTTTGACTTTCTAAATACTTAGCCATTACAAAAGCCTCTGAAAACTCATTACTTGCCCCTGTTCCTCCAGAAACAATTACTGTGGCTTCATTATTTTCTTTTAAGTAAAGCGATGCACTATCTAGCCTGTTTTTTAGCGTTAGTGACGGGTTTGTACCTGTTATTTGAGCTCCTAAAACAATTACATAATTAGCCTTACTGTCACTATCCTTAAAACCATGAAATATAATTAGTGATTCAATAGCTAAAAAAGAAATGATAAAAATAATTAAAACCACTTTTAAAACTTTTTTCATCTCTTCCTCATTTCTATTAAAATAAGTTTAGATTATTTTAAAACTCTTTTCACTATTTAAAACATCAAGATCATTTGTAATTAAATCCTTAATAGGCGCACGTCTTATAGAACTTAAATAATTAATCATGTAATTTATTTTGTTTAAATTACCTTCAACTTCAATTTCTACATCTCCATTTTCCAAGTTTTTCACCCAGCCAACCAGTTCTAAATGGTTTGCCATGCCTAAAGTTTCAACTCGAAAACCAACACGTTGTACCTTACCTGAAAAAATTAAGTGTTTTCTAACTGTATCTGATTTTTTAAAATTAGGTAGAC
>LFRM01336932.1_pt2 | contig 74240 bp, 70 predicted proteins | sample 618341 | NCBI WGS metagenome assembly LFRM01 (sample SAMN03654438, study PRJNA283298) | anaerobic digester metagenome | isolation source: pool of bioreactors CSTR01a, CSTR02a, and CSTR03a thermophilic anaerobic... | place: Denmark: Kgs. Lyngby | collected 2014-05-21 | reverse complement strand
GCCTCAGCCAGTACATGCAATTGTCGTCCAGCAAAGTGGCGAATGGCTGCTCGATTATCCAACTCGGCCAGCAGGTCTAAACCGGCTAAAGCGCTGCCAGCGTCAGTTAACACCGCCATGTCCTGCAATTGCCGAGACAGTTGCCGCGGCTGCAGTGCACCTTGACTGCATAAGAGGGCAAAACGCTTTACACCTGCGCCCAGATCCTGATGGCACAGCTGACGAAAGGCATTAAAAGTCGCCTGCGGCATGGCGTGCGGCCAGCTTTCGCGGGCCACAAAGCAAGGGTTACTGGCATAGGTGATCAGCCCCGCACAGGCCGTTTGGCGCTGCGCGGCTAAAGCTGTGGCTAACATGCCGCCCAATGACCAGCCGATTAACCAGCAGCCCTTGGGCAGTTGCTGGTCCAGCTGCGCAATCACTGCGGCACCATCTTGAGCCGTCAGATCAGGCAATGGCTGAAGTTGCAGGCTAAAGTCGGGCAAGGCCTTGCCCAAGGCTGCAGCTAAGGCCTCTAATGGCGCAATACCCAAGCCCCAGCCCGCCAGTAAGACAAGGTGCTTAGGCATCAGGCGTCTCCCACTGACACTGAGCCAAAGCATCAAGCAATTGCTGCACCTGCGCGCTGCTGTGTGCTGCACTTAAGGTAATGCGTAAGCGCGCGCTGCCGACCGCCACTGTGGGTGGACGAATCGCACCGACTAAAATGCCCTGCGCACGCAACTGAGCTGAAATGGCCATGGCTTGAGCACTGTCGCCAATAATAATCGGCTGAATCGGCGTGGGGCTGTCCATTAAATTTAAACCCAACGCCTGAGCGCCTTGGCGAAATTCTTGAATACGCTGCTGCAAATGCTCACGCCGCCAGTGTTCTGTTTTGACTAACTGCAAACTGGCCAATGTTGCGCAGGCCAGCGCTGGCGACGAACTGGTGGTGTAAATATACGGACGAGCAAATTGAATCAGGGTTTCAATCAACTCTGCACTGCCGGCGACAAAAGCACCTGAGGTGCCAAAGGCTTTACCCAAGGTACCCACCAGCACCGGCACATCGTCGCTACTCAGGCCGTAGTGCTCAACCAAGCCGGCACCGGTTTGTCCTAACACGCCAAAACCATGGGCATCATCCACCATTAACCAGGCCTGATGGGCTTTGGCTTGCGCGGCCAACTCTGGCAACTGGGCAAGGTTGCCATCCATACTAAAGACGCCATCGCTGACCAATAAGGTCTTGCCTTGACCGCCCTGCAAACGCTGGCTGAGGCTGGCCATATCATTGTGCAAATAACGGCTAAAGCGCGCCCCAGATAACAGCCCAGCATCCAGCAGCGAGGCATGGTTAAGGCGATCATGCAGCACCCTATCGCCACGCCCCACCAAAGCGGTGATCACCGCTAAATTAGTCATATAACCGCTGCTCATCAACAACACTCGCTCACGGCCAGTAAACTCCGCGAGGGCCTGTTCCAGTTGATGATGGGGTTCGCTATGCCCTATGACTAAATGCGAGGCTCCACCGCCCACGCCCCACTGACTGGCACCTTGCTGTAGCGCTTGCACAACCTTTGGATGATTGGCTAAGCCTAAATAGTCATTAGAGGAAAACGCCAAATAGGCTCTGCCATCCACCTGCACCATCGGCCCCTGTGGGCTTTGCAGGAGCGGGCGCTGACGGTAGAGATTATCAGCATGACGGGCGGCCAAAGGTGCGGCAAGATCAAAGCTCATGGCAATCCAAAATAAAGGTTAAAAATGAAGGGGCATCAAGGCGAGCACGCATTGCGGTCTGCTCGCTCAGGCGCGGCTCTAGTGCGTCGCTGCATCGTAAAATAAGGACGCATCGCGCTGCTCAATAATGGCCTGCTCAATGGCTGCTTGATGGACTTCATCGGCATACTCTTCGCGGGCTTCTGGCTTAATCCCGAGGCGGGCAAACAACTGCATATCTTTATCGGCTTGTGGATTGCCCGTAGTGAGCAATTTTTCGCCATAAAAAATCGAGTTGGCCCCAGCTAAAAAAGCCAGTGCCTGCATTTGCTCATTCATTTGCTCACGACCCGCGGATAAACGCACATGCGACTGCGGCATCATAATCCGCGCCACCGCCAACATGCGGATAAAATCAAAAGGATCAATATCGTCGACATTGGCCAGTGGCGTGCCTTCAACTTTAACCAACATATTAATTGGTACACTTTCTGGATGCTCAGGCAAGTTAGCCAACTGGATCAAGAGGCCAGCACGGTCAGCAATGGATTCGCCCATGCCTAAAATACCGCCCGAGCAGATTTTCATCCCTGCATCACGCACATAACTCAGGGTTTGTAAGCGCTCCGCATAGGTACGGGTGGTAATAATACTGCCGTAGAACTCAGGCGAGGTATCCAGGTTATGGTTGTAATAATCCAAACCTGCATCGGCTAAGGCTTGCGTTTGCTCTTGATCGAGCTTGCCCAAGGTCATACAGGTTTCCATGCCCATGGCCTTCACACCTTTGACCATTTCCAACACATAGGGCAGGTCTTTGGCCGATGGATGTTTCCACGCCGCGCCCATGCAAAAGCGTGTGGAACCTATCTCTTTGGCGCGCTGGGCTTCGTCTAAAACCTTCTGCACTTCCATCAATTTTTCTTTATCCAGCCCTGTATTGTAATGCCCCGACTGTGGACAGTATTTACAGTCTTCTGGGCAAGCACCGGTTTTAATCGACAGCAAAGTCGAAACTTGCACGCGATTAGCATTGAAATGCTGGCGGTGCAGCGTCTGCGCTTGAAAAAGCAGATCATTAAAAGGTTGCTGTAAGAGTGCAGTCACTTCGGTAAGTGTCCAGTCGTGACGGGTGACAGGGTTAAGGCTGGCGTTCATGGATTATCCTTCTTATCGGTCGCTGATCTTTTTATTCACGCTTAAGTAGCGGGCTGCTAAACTTCAGGCATGCAGGATGCATAGCGATAATATTCAAGGAGACGCCATGAGTTGTCAACCAGATATATTTACAAAGGTTTACCATTGGTTAAAAAGCAAACAATCCTGTTTGCTCTGTGATGCGCCCAGTCAGCGCTTACTTGCACTCTGTGAGGACTGTGAAACTGAACTGCCTTGGCTTAAGAGTCACTGCATCCAATGCGCTTTACCCATCCCTGACCCTCACGCACTCTGCGCAGACTGCACGCATAACCCGCCTTTATTTAGCAAAGTAATCAGCCCATTCGAATTTACTTTCCCGCTGGATACTTTGATCAGCCGCTTTAAATACCAACAAAATTGGCCCTATGGGCAGCTGTTAAGCAACCTACTGGCACAGTATTTAAACCACTATTTTGATCAGGGTGGGCAGCGTCCTGATTTAATTTTAGCCGTGCCCTTAGCCAAGCGGCGCCAGCGTCAACGCGGTTATAATCAAGCACAAATGGTCTGTGACTGGCTCAGTAAGGCATTGGCCTTGGATAACCCTAAGCACTTACTGCTGCGCACCCGCGAAACCATTAGCCAGCAAGGCCTAAATGCCAAAGCACGACGCGATAATCTGCACAATGCTTTTGCCCTGAGCGAGCCGGCACAGATTAAAAATAAACACATTGCCTTGGTCGATGATGTGCTCACCACCGGAAGCACCTGTTCCACCATCAGTGGGCTATTACTTGAGCAGGGCGCTGCACGGGTTGAGGTGTACTGCTTAGCCCGCACAGCTAAACCCCTCACAGTATCGCTCTAGCCGAGCATAAGCAGCAACGGCTCAGCACTACCTCTGCGCTCACTCAGCAGTGTCGTCTTCACAGCGCTGCGCATATTGCTGCGCCAGTACAGCGCAAACCATCAACTGGATTTGGTGAAAAACCATGAGGGGTAAAATCGCCGGACCCACAGCACCGCCAGCAAAGAGCACTGAAGCCATAGGAATACCGGTGGCCATACTCTTTTTTGAACCACAGAAAACAATAGTAATTTCATCTTCTTTATTGAATTTAAACCGCCGCGCCAGCCAAGTGGTACTGAACAACACCACGGCCAAAATGACGCTACAAATCACACTGAGCATGATCAGCGAAGAGGGGGGCACCGCATGCCATAAGCCGCCGATGACCGCGGCACTAAAGGCCGTGTAGACCACCAATAAAATCGAACTTTGATCAATGTTTTTTAACCAACGGGCATTACGATCAATCCAATGGCCAATCCAGCGGCGCATATAGTGGCCCAAAAGAAAGGGCAGCAATAATTGCAGACTGATTTTAATCACCGCCTCCAGCATGCCTGTGGTACCTGCATCGGCATCCAGCATCAGCTTAACCAGCAATGGTGTAACCAAAATCCCCACTAGGCTGGAGGCCGACGCCGCGCATACCGCAGCTGGAATATTGCCGCGGGCGATCGAGGTAAAGGCAATCGCCGACTGCACAGTGCCCGGCAATGCCGCTAAATACAGCATGCCAATCCACAACTCATCGCCTAACACAGGTCGGATCAAGGGTTGTAAAGACAGCATCAAGATGGGAAATAAAATAAAAGTGCAAGCAAACACCAACAGATGCAAACGCCAATGCATCACCCCAGCAATAATCGCATGGCGTGACAGCTTGGCACCGTGCAAAAAGAACAATAAAGCGATGGCAAAGTTGGTCAGCCACTGAAAAATCGTTGCACCTATGCCATACGCAGGCATAAAGGTCGCCGCCAGCACCACCGCAATCAAAATCAAGGTGAAATTATCAAACAAGATACGTAAGCGAAACATAATAGATGACACCATCAAATCGATATGCAGCGACTCTACTGGATATGCAATAATCCGGCTAACGCCAATCAGTCAAAGAGTATCGATCAACGGACAATGTCAGCTTCCCTTAAGCAACGTCTCAGAGATTTAAAACGCTTACCGCGGCCCCTCTATGGGCAAACTGAAGCACTGCCCAATACGGTGATTGGCTTTCGTCACAGCCACCCTTGGGTGCAGTTTTCTTATGCCATTAGCGGCGTGTTAGAGGTGCAAACGGCGCAAGGTCGCTTTATTGCACCTCCGCAGCGTGCAGTCTGGATTCCTGCGGGGATCAAGCACAGCGTGCAATGTTCCGCCCAAACGCAAATTCGCAGCCTCTATATCGACACTCGCGTACTCGCTGATACGCTCAACAGTTGCCGTGTAGTGGAAGTCAGCCCACTGCTAAAAGAGTTAATCTGCGCTTTTGGTGAGTTGCCAGTAGAGTATGCAGAGCACAGCGCCGAAGGGCGTTTAGCCACTGTGCTGCTGGATCAACTGACCCGTGCCCCAGACCGGGGACTGATGCTACCTTGGCCTGCAGATCAGCGTTTGCAAAAAATTGCCACACACTTGCAAAAGCATCCCGATGCCAGCAATACACTTCACCAATGGGCGCAGCGTTTACAGGTCTCGGAAAAAACCTTAAGTCGGCTTTTTATTCAGCAAACTGGCCTGACTTTTCGCCTATGGCGTCAACGTCTGCGCTTACTGAATGCGCTGCCCTTACTTGAGCAAAAGCAGTCTGTAACCGACGTCGCATTGGCTTGCGGCTACGAATCCATATCCGCTTTTATTGCAGCCTTTGGCCAGCATTTTGGCAGCACCCCAGGCGAGTTTTTTAAGGTTTAATCGGCCAAGGATGCTGAGAGCCTGCGAGCTCTATCTCAGCCGAAAACCACGATCGACCTGCACGTCTTTATAACAGATCACTGTGTAGAGCGCGCTTGTAAGTCGATATTTTGATCCGTTTGTATTTAATTCCAAAAGGGTAGCGAAGTAATAGCCGACAACACCGTGGCGTTGATAATATCGACAAAAAACGCACCCACCATTGGCACAATTAAAAAGGCTTTATGCGAAGGCCCATAACGGTCAGTCACCGCCTGCATATTGGCCACCGCAGTCGGTGTAGCGCCCATACCAAAACCACAAAAGCCACCGGCCAAGACCGCTGCATCGTAGTCTTTGCCCATGACCCGGAAAACCACAAAGATAGCAAATAACACCAGAAGCACGGCCTGCACACTTAAAATAACAAGCAAAGGCACGGCCAAGTCTTTAATCATCCACAATTCTAAACTCAGCAGCGCCATGGCTAAAAACAGTGATAAAGACACATTACCAAACACATCCACACAGCGATCAAAGATACTCACTTTAAAAACGGCAGAAAGCAGATTACGCACCACCACACCTGAGGCTAAGGCCCAAACAAAGGTGGGGATAACAAAATTTGAATCACTAAAGTGCTCAGCCATAAAGCTGGATAAGTAAGAGGCACTGGCCAAGCACACGGCAAAGAGGGCTAAGGTTTCAATGGCGGAATCTGCGGTAATCAAACGCTTATGTTGCGGCTGTTCAAAGGTAATACGTGGCCCCGCCTCAGCCGCATGGACGGCATTTTCAGTGCCGGCAGGCACCTTTACTTTCTTCATAAGTCGACGTGCTACGGGCCCACCAATTAAACCGCCACAGACCAAACCAAAAGTGGCACAGGCCATACCTAAGGCCACTGCACCTTCAATGCCAAAGTCGGTTTCAAAAATCTGCCCCCAACCTGCAGCGGTACCATGGCCACCCACCAAGGTCATTGAGCCAGTAATCAAACCCGTTAAGGGCTTCAAGCCCAGCAGCGAGGCTAAACTGATGCCGACTAGGTTTTGCACCACAATAAAACCGGCAACAATTGATGTAAATAAAACTAAGGGCACTCCACCAGCCCGCAAGCGTTTGAAATCAGCACTCAAGCCGATCGATGCAAAAAACATCAGCATAAAGCCGTCTTGCAGGCCTTTTTCGATCTGGATTGAAAAACCATTAAATTGATGCAGAGCCAGCACCAATACAGCAGCAATTAAGCCACCCACCACAGGCTCAGGAATATTAAACTTGGTTAAAACAGCAATACGTTGAACCAGAATACGCCCAACCAAGAGTACAACTGTTGCCGCAATCAAGGTGTAATAACTGTTTAACACCACCACAAAACCATCACTCATAAACACTCCGCACCAATACATTCAACTGCTGTGCATAGTCGATCGACAACTTGAAAAGCCTCTTAAACCACAAGGTGCCCGCAAACGACGCACAGCAAAACGTTGCACAGCTTAAAGGGCAATGCCTCTGGTGTGAACCTTTTCACATATTTAGATGGAATCCAGTCATCTACACCGCTGATTGTCGCGCTGAGACAGCCTTAAACGTGGCCTGAAGTTAAGGTTTTAAGTGGCGTACTAAAGCGCGCTAGTCATCCACAGAAGGTGCCGTAAACCAGGTCAAAACTTCATCCCATAATGGCTGAGCCACAGGGCGAAAGTAGTTCATATGACCAATCGCACCAAACTTCAGATTAAATTCGTGCGGATCAATATCGCGGCGAATCACTTGTGCATTGCAGTAATAATCCATAAAGACATCGCGCGATGCAGGTAATGCCCATAAGTCATCCAGTGCCACCGCAGCAGTAATAGGGGTACGAATTTGCGCAAACTGTAACTTTTTCGTCTCGCGCACGAGGGGATCGTCAAAGAAATAATGCGGCATACCACACCAGCGCTTCCACTTGCGATATACATCCAGCGGCATGTCTTCGCCCATTTTGAGCATTTGCCAAGGCAAATAGCCTTTCCACGCCACCAACACCGGAAACATAACATTCCACATAAACTGTACTTTTAAGCGCTCGGTTAACGGCATCCAACCATGCCAACCGGAGCCGCTGCCCAAGGTATAGCAACGACTGATTTTCTCATGATTGGGCAGCATGCCTAACGCATGACCACCATAGGAATGGCCCACTAAAAAGAGTGGTGTATGATCGCTATGCAGATACTCAACCGCTGCCGCCAAGTCCAGTTGCGCCCAATCCTCAAAGGCCATTTGAAAGCCTTTTAACTGTTTAGGTGCAGACTGGCCAACCCCACGATAATCAAAGGTCAACACATTAAAACCTTGCGCACTAGCGTACTCAGCAAAACGCCGATAAAACTGCTGGCCCACCCCCGTCGCGCCGGCAACAATTAACTGACCCTTAACGCTATTGTGTGCAGGATACAGATGGGCGGCGATGGGATAGCCATCAGCCGCTGGCAAAGTCAGTGCTTGCACAGTTTTTGCAGAATAGCTCATACCGTCTCCTAGTCATATTATTCAGCCAGAACCTGTTGGCACTGCTGTATTTTTATACCCAAGAGTTTATTAATTAAGCTGGGAAAATCCCAGTGTTTAATCGCTGCTTAACAATTCTTCACAAACGCCGATTGTCGTGCAAAAAAAACCAGCACCTAGGTGCTGGTTTTTACTAAGCGAACACTTTACAGCAAATAACTGATCACAAATACACCCAGAAAACCCACAGTGTAGGCCACAAGTAAATAACCGAAATAACGCAAGTAGGCCATAAAGGTCAGCGCAGGGATTTTACTCATAGCAACCACACCTGCCGCAGAACCAATTGCCAGTAAAGAACCACCAACACCAACTGAGTAAGTCAAGGTCAACCATTGCCCCTCAGTCATCTCAATGCCTGATTTAAGCAGCGCTGCAGTCAAGGGCACGTTATCAATTAATGCCGAGAATAAACCGACCGAATAATTGGCTACAACAACCGGCAGTTTCTCGTACAGGGTAGGGAAGTGCTCCAACACATGCAGCTCTTTTAACATACCGACTAAGAGTAATACACCTAAGAAAAACAACAAGGTGTCAAACTCAATTTTGCGAATATACTCCAGCACCGCCTCATCTTTATTGAGGAAGTGTACCGCCATAAACATGACTGCTAGACCAAACAAAAAGGATAAGACCGGCGGAATGCCAAACGCCACGTTAGCGCCAATCGTACCAATAATGGTGGCTAAGAATAGTCCTGCGATAATTCGATCACCTTTAGCAATCTCAATCTCACGCTTAACTAAAACCACCTCACCGGTCAACGAACGAGACAACAAAAAGGATAAGAACAGCACCGCGGATAAAGCTGGAATACTTAATAAAACCAAATCAGCAATTTTGACTTTACCGGCTAAGAAGATCATCAAGGTCGTCACATCACCAGTGATCAACGCAGCACCACCGGAGTTCACTGCAAATACTACCAAAATAATATAGCGCAGCAATTTTTCGGCGTTTAAATTCAGACTGACTAACACCGTAATACAGACCAAGGTGGCGGTAATATTATCGGCCATCGATGAAAAAACAAAAGCAAACAGACCTGTAAGCAGCATCAAGCGGCGTTCACTCATATGTGTTGGCATCACTTTATTGACGATGCCATCAATCACACCCTTGTGCGATACATAAGCAACAAAGGTCATCGCCGCCATTAAAAATAACCACAAGGTGGCAATTTCTAGCAGATTTTCATTGAGCGACTCCATCACTTGCGGGGTGTCAAGACCATTGGGCGGTGCAATAAAGTACAAAACCCAGACCAGCGTGCCAAAAAACAGTGTCGTTTTGGCTTTATCAATTTTTGTAAAGTCTTCAACAACAATTGATATAAAGCCCAAGAACGATAAAACCAGTAAAACGGTTGTCATGTTAGTCCCCAGCGAGCAGATGAAAAAGGTGCGAAAGTGTAGTCCTTTTTTCTAGATAAAAACTATAGATAACATCAAGTGTGCACGCCGATAGAGCGGTTCGACTTAATCAGCGTCGCCAACGTCTATTCCAGTTCATCTGCTAGCACCGCAGCGCTCAACTAGGCGGCCAGGGAAACTTATAACGTAATACAACTGACGATCATCACGTCGCCCAGCAGATGTCACCGCTAAGGCGAGCCGATCTTAGACTTTTAGTTTTTGACAGGCGATGCAGAGCTGCACGCCCGCTTAGCAGAATCCTCTTTTAATCACTTAGGCGCGATATTACTCAGCGCTGTCTGCATCCTTTTGTGCCTGCTCAGCACTGCTTTTTAAAGCGGCTTGCTCAGCGCGCCACTGCTCCATCTCGTCGTAATAGGTATCCCATACGCAAGGCGAGCAGGCACTTTCGCAGCACTCATAATCTGCTGGTGGTGTTGGTTTTTCACGCATGGCTGTTCTGTGCCTCCATCAAAATAAAACAAAGCGCCTAAACAAATCTGTTTAAGGGTGATGCTTATTTTAACGCAATCACTAACGACTTGGCAGTACTCAAGCGCTAGGGGATGCTTGACTGATTAAACATCAGCAGACGCCACACCATAACCAACATAAGCTGCACCTTAACGGCACGACTGGCCTACAGTCTAACTTGGCAGAATATTCCAATACGGCGCTGATTATTCAACCCACGTTAGCCACTTTTGCGGTAGTGTTTAACCGACTCACTGAATCGAACTGTTTTGTTTAACCGCATTTACCGACGGAGTATCTATGCCAAACGTATCGCCCACTGTTATCGAGTTCTCTAGCACTGAAACAGCCTTTGCCAGCATTTTACTCGCGCGTACAGAGCAGGGCGTTTGTGCAATCTTATTGGGCGACACAGCCTCTGAACTCTACACAGATTTACAAACACGCTTCCCCAAAGCGCACTTGCTGGAAAACAAACAGGCACTCGCAGCTTGGCTAGAAAACGTCACGGAATTTTTAGCAGCACCCCTGACACCTTTACACTTTCCTCTGGATATCCACGGCAGTGACTTTCAGAAAAGTGTTTGGGCGATTTTGCGCAGTATTCCAGTGGGCGGCACGCTCAGCTATAGCGACGTTGCCGAGCTGTTGCATAAACCTAAAGCCGTGCGCGCAGTAGCCAACGCTTGTGCTGCCAACCCATTAGCGTTAGCGATCCCATGCCACCGCATTTTACGTGCCGATGGCGGGATTTCTGGCTATCGCTGGGGGGTCGAACGGAAACGGGCCTTACTGGCTAAAGAACAACAGGCACGCCAGAACCGCATCATCAATCAGCCTGCAGATCATATTGTGCATAAAGATTTATAGCTTTTCTGCACGCGGTGCGTAAGTTAATGCATCCGCCAACATTTGCTCAGGTTGCATACCTGCGGCCACCAAGGCATCAAGGGTGCCGTAAACCATCGCTGGCGAGCCGCTAACAATCACCTGATACGCGCTTAAGTCCTGGATATCACTGCACACGGCTTGATAGAGCAAACCCACCCGTCCAGTCCAGCCGGTATCGTCACTGACAATTTGATGAAAGTGCAGATTACTCATACGGTGCCAAGCAGGTAAATCGTGCAGAGTATAGAAATCTTCTGCGGCCCGCGCGCCCCAATACACATGGATCGGCTGGCTGAATCCAGTGGCGCGGCAATGCTCAACTAAACTGTGCACTTGCGCCATACCTGTACCGGCGGCAATCAAGAGTAAAGGTCGTTGCTCAGCAGCGGCTAAATGCACATCACCAAAAGGCATTTGCACACGGGCCATGCCATCTTTTTGCAACTGTTTAAGTAACGCTATTGCCGCATGATCACGGGCTAGAATATGCAGTTCCAACTCACGCCCTTGCTGGGGCGCCGAGGCGATAGAGAAGGCGCTGGACTCACCATCTTCACGCTCAACCAGTAAATACTGACCGGCATGATAACGCACGACTTTGCCAGCAGGCAGACGTAAGTGTACAGAAAACACATCAGCGCCCAAGGGCGTCACACTGACTAACTGACAAGCTACTTTGCATAAAGGTAACTCATTGGCCGCCAGCACCCCGTCCCACTGTAACTCGCAGTCACTTAACGGCTCGGCCAGACAGGTAAATAACTCACCTGACTGGAAAATATCGTCACCTTGGCGCACCTTACCGCTGATCAGCTGTGCTGCACAGATATGACAGTTACCATTTCGGCAACTTTGCGGAGCATCAAAACCCAAACGACGCGCCGCATCAATAATCCTTTCGCCAGGCAGTAACTCAATAACATGCCCTGATGGTTGTAACATGATTTTCATGCGTAATCTGCTTCCTTTGTCGGCACTGCATCGTTATCACTTAAGTGCATCAGTCAATGCCCAGCTCAGACCACAGCGCATCAATACGTTCTGTTACCGCAGGATCTTGCTCAATGACACGACCCCACTCACGCGTGGTTTCACCGGGCCATTTATTGGTTGCATCCAAGCCCATTTTGCTGCCCAAGCCAGACACTGGCGAAGCAAAATCGAGATAATCAATGGGTGTATTATCAATTAATACGGTATCGCGACTGGGGTCCATACGCGTGGTAATCGCCCAAATCACATCATTCCAATCCCGTGTATTAATATCGTCATCCACCACAATCACAAACTTGGTGTACATAAACTGGCGTAAGAAGCTCCATACACCCAGCATCACACGCTTGGCATGCCCTGGATATTGTTTCTTAATACTCACCACTGCCATGCGATAGGAACATCCTTCTGGTGGCAGGTAAAAATCGATAATTTCCGGGAATTGCTTTTGCAAAATAGGCACAAAGACTTCATTGAGTGCCACACCTAAAATGGCGGGTTCATCCGGCGGACGACCGGTGTAGGTGCTGTGATAAATCGCATTTTTACGCTGGGTGATGCGCTCCACAGTAAACACCGGGAAGCTATCCACTTCGTTGTAATAACCGGTGTGATCGCCGTACGGGCCTTCATCGGCCATTTCGCCGGGGTAAATATGCCCCTCTAGAACAATTTCAGCATTTGCCGGCACCTGTAAATCACTGCCAATGGCTTTGACTAACTCAGTGCGCGAACCGCGCAGTAAGCCGGCAAAGGCATATTCAGAGAGGGTGTCAGGGACTGGCGTAACAGCGCCTAAAATCGTTGCTGGATCGGCGCCTAACGCAACCGCCACAGGGTAGGGACGACCCGGGTATTTTTGGCACCACTCGCGAAAATCTAGCGCACCACCGCGGTGGCTCAGCCAGCGCATAATCACTTTATTGCGGCCCAGCACTTGCTGGCGATAAATGCCTAAGTTCTGTCGTTCTTTATTCGGCCCTTTGGTAATGGTTAAACCCCAGGTAATCAGGGGTGCGACATCGCCAGGCCAACAGGTCTGAATCGGTAAGGCAGTCAAATCGACATCCTCACCTTCAATAATCACTTCTTGGCAGGCCCCGTCTTTACGTACTTTGGGCGCCATGGCCAAGACTTTCTTAAACATCGGCAGCTTACTCCACGCGTCCTTAAAACCTTTGGGTGGCTCAGGTTCTTTCAAGGCCGCGAGCAATTTACCAATCTCACGCAACTCAGTCGTACTCTCAGCCCCCATACCTAAGGCAACACGCTGCGGCGTACCAAACAGGTTGCCGAGTACAGGCATGCTAAATCCTGTGGGATTTTCAAATAACAAAGCAGGCCCGCCTTTACGTAAGGTGCGGTCGCAGATTTCTGTCATTTCTAAAACAGGAGAGACGGGGACTTGAATGCGCTTAAGTTCACCACGCTGCTCAAGGCCGCGAATAAAGTCGCGCAGATCAGTATATTGCATAAGGTTGTCCGTAGCAGATTAAGCGCTGCACGGATGTGGATATTTCTATCACACACCCCTGCATGGCTTTAGATACTAAAACGAGAGCTATTTGCTGCGCTTCATCGACATGAAAAACTCTTCATTAGTTTTTGTGTCTTTGAGCTTATCGAGCAAAAACTCGATGGCTGCGGTTTCATCCATAGGATGCAATAATTTGCGCAAAATCCACATGCGCTGCAATTCATCTTCGCTGGTTAATAGTTCTTCACGACGGGTGCCCGAGCGGTTGATATTGATCGCAGGAAACACGCGCTTTTCAGCAATACGGCGCTCAAGTTGCAGCTCCATATTACCGGTACCTTTAAACTCTTCGTAAATCACTTCATCCATTTTCGAACCGGTCTCAACTAGAGCGGTCGCGATAATGGTCAGTGAGCCACCTTCTTCGATGTTACGTGCTGCACCGAAGAAACGCTTTGGTTTTTCCAGCGCATGCGCATCCACACCACCAGTGAGCACCTTGCCAGAGCTTGGAATCACGGTGTTGTAAGCACGCGCTAAACGGGTGATGGAGTCGAGCAAAATCACTACGTCTTTTTTGTGCTCTACCAAGCGCTTGGCTTTTTCGATGACCATTTCAGCCACTTGTACGTGACGGGTTGGCGGCTCATCAAAGGTTGAAGCAACCACTTCACCGCGCACAGTACGCTGCATTTCGGTCACTTCTTCAGGACGCTCATCGATCAGTAAAACGATCAGATGGCACTCTGGATTGTTACGCGTAATGTTCGAGGCAATGTTTTGCAGCATGATGGTTTTACCGGCTTTTGGCGGTGCCACAATCAAGCCCCGTTGGCCTTTACCAATGGGCGCAGCCAAGTCAATCACACGGCCGGTCAAATCTTCAGTCGAACCATTACCGATTTCCATCATTAAACGCTTAGTCGGAAATAACGGGGTCAGGTTTTCAAAGAGAATTTTATTACGTGCGTTTTCTGGACGATCAAAGTTGATCGAGTCTACTTTCAGCAAGGCAAAATAACGTTCGCCTTCTTTCGGCGGACGGATTTTACCAATAATGGTATCGCCGGTTCTTAAGTTAAAACGACGAATTTGACTGGGTGATACATAAATATCATCCGGTCCGGCCAAGTAAGACGAGTCTGCTGAGCGCAGAAAGCCAAAGCCGTCTTGCAGAATTTCAAGTACGCCATCGCCAGAAATCTCTTCACCACTGCGTGCATGACGCTTAAGCAATGAGAAAATAATATCTTGCTTACGTGAACGAGCCATATTATCGAGGCCCATTTGTTCAGCGAGTTCTAGCAATTCAGCAACAGGTTTTTGTTTGAGTTCGGTCAGATTCATAGGGAATGACGATGATATAATTTAGAAGGAGTGAGCAAGCACTTAGCTTGGGAAGCGTACCGCGAGGAGAACATTCGATTGTTTGTTCAGAACCGTAAAGATTTCGGCGACGGCACGCAAACTAGGTAACGATAGATACGTTACATGGATGGAATCTATCACTTGCAAAGGCCTACGTCTAGTATGCAGATCAACAAAATGCACACTAGACATCAGCCTATTTGAGCGATGGCTACTGCAATTAGATGTGGCTTTCTAAAAATGCCACTAATTGGCTTTTTGATAATGCGCCAACTTTGGTTGCTTCAACGTTACCATTTTTAAATAACATTAAAGTAGGAATGCCACGTACGCCATATTTGGGCGGGGTGGCTTGGTTATCATCAATATTCAATTTACAAACTTTGATTTTGCCAGAAAACTCAGCCGCAATATCTTCTAAGACAGGAGCAATCATTTTGCAAGGACCGCACCACTCCGCCCAGTAATCAACCAGCACAGGGCCGTCAGCTTGCAATACATCTTGATCAAAACTTGAATCGCTAATATTGGTAATGTGCTCGCTCATGAAACCTCTCCGTAACGCGGATACAAAATAAAGTACCGACAATAATAGCCTGAGTTAGCCTTTAACGAAAGTAACCACGTACAACGCTGCGGTATTTTTTCTTTTATCTCCCCTTTGTACGCCGCGGTGGTTATTTAAATTGGCGAATCAGTCACGGCATGGCACGATAGTAGTATTATTTTTATGGAAATAGTGGCATGCCCAACGCCCCGAAACACTTTCCGCTGATTGCCGCCATTGACCTGGGGTCCAATAGTTTCCACATGGTGCTGGCCAAAACCGATCAACGAGAAATCCGAATTCTTGAACGTATTGGTGAAAAAGTCCAGTTAGCCGCGGGCATCAGTGACGAGCTGGAGTTACAAGATGATGCCATCGAGCGTGGTCTTGACTGTCTGCGCCGTTTTGCTCAGTTGATCAATGGTTTACCCCAAGGTGCAGTACGTATTGTGGGCACCAGCTCGCTGCGAGTCGCACACAACCGCCAAGCATTTATTCAACGTGCAGAGGAAATCTTAGGCCACGATATTGATGTTATTTCCGGCCGAGAAGAAGCCCGTCTGATTTATCTTGGCGTATCCCACTCCTTAGCTGATGCACCAGGCAAACGTTTGGTGATTGATATTGGTGGCGGCAGTACGGAATTTATTATCGGGCAACAGTTTGAATCACAATTACGCGGCAGTTTGCAGATGGGGTGTGTCAGCTTTACCCAACGCTTTTTTAAGGACGGTAAAGTCACCGCAGAACGCTATGCACAGGCCTATACAGCAGCCCGCCTAGAATTGATGGAGTTGGAGCAAAGCCTACGGCGCATGGGTTGGCAAGACAGCGTAGGCGCCTCAGGCACCATTCGCTCGATTGGCCAAGCTTTAGCGGCAGCGGGTCTCACCAGCGGTGAAATCACCAGTCAAGGCTTGACCTGGCTCAAGCAAAAAGTGCTTAAAATCGGCGATACCAACAAGATTGATATTGCTGGAGTTAAGCCTGAACGTAGCGCTATTTTGCCTGCTGGCTTAGCCATTATGGAAGCCATTTTTGATGCTTTAAGTCTTGAGCAAATGATGCCTTGTGAGGGTGCCTTGCGCGAGGGCGTACTCTACGACTTACTGGGTCGCCATCAGCATGAGGATGTGCGTGAGCGCTCGATTCAAGCGCTGATGGAACGCAGCCATGTTGATCTTGAGCATGCCAAAAAAGTCGAGTGCAAAGCCTTGTTAGCGCTTGAGCAAGTGTCCGATGCTTGGCAGCTAAAAGAAGAGTGGCACAGCGATATGCTCAGCTGGGCAGCACGAATACACGAAGTGGGCCTAGATATTGCCCATTACCACTACCACAAACACGGCGCCTATTTGGTTGAGCACTCTGATTTGTCTGGTTTTTCACGTCAAGATCAGCAAATGCTTGCGCTGTTAGTACGCGGCCATCGCCGTAATATTCCTAAAGAGCGTTTTAGCGAGTTTACCGAAGAAAGCCAGCAACTCTTGCGTTTATGTATTTTGCTGCGTTTTTCAATTCTTTTACACCATATTCGTGGCTCGCAAGACGTTCCTGAGTTACAACTGATCGCTGAAGAAAACAGCCTAAAAATCCGCTTCCCAGAGCATTGGCTGGCTAATAACCCCTTAACTGCCGCTGACTTTGAAAAAGAAGCCGATTGGTTGCAGCGCATTAATTTCAAATTAGTTGCTGAATAATTCACTGCGCAGTGACTGCAGCGTAGAGTTTAACGCCAGTCACTCGTGCGGGTTGTTCTTTCTCCAATCACGTAGCTCCACCACATTATGCTGTGATGTATCAGTACGGGGCTGCTCAACTACAAAGGAGTCCTGCGCCTCAGCACGACTGCTGGCGACAGGGTAGGCTTGCAAGTCAATATATGCCGGATGCTGACCAAACATTGCGACAGTGCCGCTCAGGCGCTCCTGACTGGTCACGGTAAACTCAAAGCCATAGACGCGTGCTAAACGCTTGCGACCGTTGCCATCTGGAATAATCCGCCAGCCTTTTAAAGCAACATTACCATCCAGTAGCTGCACCTGTTGCTGGCTGCAATGCTGACGGACCAAAAGCAAAGCGCGCTCACGCACACCATGCCCACGCCAGAGCCAAGCAATGGCTAAAGCCACCAATAGCCAAGCAGATAGTTCTTGCAGTGTTATCATCTACATCACCGTGATTATGTCTTTTTAATATTGATCAGAGGGCTAGAGCTAAGGTGTCTCTCGCAGATTAACAGCCAGCTATTTTTATAAGCCCTGTGGATAACTTTCCCTCTGACGGCTACAATAGCAGATCGTAATTTCTATGTTTTACTTGAGGGATCTCTGTGTCTGTCGAACTTTGGCTACAGTCTGTCGATTTTTTACGCGATGAACTGCCTGCTCAGCATTTCAACACCTGGATCCGTCCATTACAAGTTGAAGCAGTCGGTGATGAGCTGCATATTTTTGCGCCGAACCGCTTTGTATTAGATTGGGTCAACGATAAATATATCAACCGTTTGCTCGAACTGATGGCCGAGCGTAATAACGGCAATGCACCCGCTATTTCTCTGCTGATCGGTAGTAAGGCGAAGACGCGTACCAGCATCAACAGCCCAGCCACGGCCAATGCAGCGCCCGTGGCAAGCACTCCGCTCAGCACACCGGAACCCTTTCAAAGACATTTACCCATACAGCCAGTGGCCTATGAAGCGCCTGCCGTGCCAGCACCCAGCAGCACTGTGCAACCAGTAGCAAGGGTCAATCTAGAACCTGTAACAGCGGCAAAAGGGGCGATTAAGCACGTCAGCGCCTTAAACCGCTCATTTACCTTTGACAGCTTCGTGGAAGGTAAGTCCAACCAACTGGCCCGTGCCGCCGCTTGGCAAGTAGCAGATAACCCTAAGCATGGCTATAACCCTCTGTTTTTATACGGTGGCGTCGGTTTAGGTAAAACGCACTTAATGCATGCGGTGGGTAATCATTTACTGCAAAAAAACCCTAACGCCAAAGTGATTTATTTACACTCTGAGCGCTTTGTTGCAGATATGGTGCGTGCCTTACAAAACAATGCGATCAATGAGTTTAAAAACTATTACCGCTCAGTGGATGCACTGCTGATTGATGATATTCAGTTTTTTGCCAAAAAAGAGCGCTCGCAAGAAGAATTTTTCCATACCTTTAACGCACTCCTTGAAGGTAACCAGCAAGTTATTCTCACCAGCGACCGCTACCCAAAAGAAATTGACGGCCTTGAAGAGCGCTTAAAGTCGCGCTTTGGCTGGGGTTTAACCGTGGGTGTTGAACCGCCGGAGTTGGAAACCCGTGTTGCCATCTTAATGAAGAAGGCCGAGCAGAGTAGGGTGCAGCTGTCGCATGATTGCGCATTCTTTATTGCGCAGCGGATTCGCTCTAACGTGCGTGAATTAGAAGGTGCCTTAAAGCGTGTGATCGCGCACTCGCACTTTACTAACGAGCCGATTACCGTTGAACTGATCCGTGAGTCACTGAAGGATTTGTTAGCACTGCAAGACAAGCTGGTCAGTATTGATAATATCCAGCGCACTGTAGCTGAGTATTATAAAATTAAAATTTCCGATATTTTATCCAAGCGCCGTTCGCGTTCGGTTGCACGCCCGCGCCAAGTGGCAATGGCTCTCGCTAAAGAAATCACCAACCACAGCTTGCCAGAAATTGGCGATGCCTTTGGTGGTCGAGACCATACGACAGTTTTGCACGCCTGCCGAAAAATTGCCGAGCTGAGCGAAACCGATGCAGATATCCGCGAAGACTATAAAAACCTACTGCGCACGTTAACCACATAAGCAGTGCCAGCAATTTTAAGCAAGGATCTAACCCATGCACTTCACCATTCAACGCGAAGCTTTGTTAAAACCGCTGCAACTGGTGGCCGGTGTTGTTGAGCGCAAGCAAACTATGCCTGTGTTATCCAACGTCCTGCTGGTCATCGAAGGCCAAAATCTATCCATGACCGGTACCGACACTGAAGTCGAACTGGTCGCACGCATCACCCTAGAAGAACCGGCGCAAGCAGGGGAAATCACGGTGCCCGCGCGAAAGCTTATGGATATCTGTAAGAATTTACCGGCTGATGCTTTAATTGACTTTAAAGTAGACGAGCAAAAAGTGTTAATTAAAGCCGGCCGCAGTCGCTTTACTTTAACCACATTGCCCGCCTCAGACTTCCCCTCCTCAGAAGAGTCAGCAGGTTCATTAACCTTCACCTTAGAGCAGGGTCATGTGCGTCGTTTAATCGAGCGCACCAGCTTCGCCATGGCGCAGCAAGATGTACGTTATTATTTAAATGGCTTAATGCTGGAAGCAAAGCAAGGTCAGTTGCGTGCGGTTGCCACAGACGGTCACCGTTTGGCTTTATGCTCAGTGCCTGCACAAATCATGGACAGTATTCAGCACCAAGTGATAGTGCCGCGTAAAGGCGTCCTAGAGCTGGCGCGCTTAATGACTGAAGAGTCGGCAGACGTCACAGTGGTATTTGGCAGCAACTATATCCGTGCCACCACCGCTGAGTTCACCTTTATTTCTAAACTGGTCGATGGCAAATTCCCAGATTACGAACGCGTTTTACCGCGCGGCGGCGATAAAACAGTGTTAGCCGATCGTCAAAATTTACGCGAAGCATTAAACCGTGCCTCAATTTTATCCAATGAAAAATACCGAGGTATTCGCTGGCAGCTGGAGTCGGGCTTATTAAAAATCCAAGCCAACAATCCTGAGCAAGAAGTGGCAGAAGATGAAGTAACAGTCGACTACACTGGTGAAGCCTTAGAGATCGGTTTTAATGTCACCTACTTACTCGATGTACTGAGCGCCACCTCATCGGAGCAAATCAGCATTGTGCTGTCCGATTCCAATAGCAGCGCACTGATTCAAGAGGCTGACAACGACGGTGCATCTTACGTTGTTATGCCGATGCGCCTGTAACACAGGTTCAGCATGGCGATTAGCCAACTGCAAATCACCGGCATCCGTAATCTGTTGCCGGTGACATTGATCACCTCGCCGCGCATTAATATTCTCTATGGCGACAATGGCAGCGGAAAAACCAGCGTCCTCGAAGCCATTCATCTGCTGGCCATGGCGCGCTCTTTTCGCAGCACACGCCTGCAACCGATGATTCAATATGAGCAAAACAGCTGCACGGTCTTTGCTCAGATCAAACACAGTGATGGTAGCCACAGTAACCTAGGTATCAGTCGCGACCGCCAATCTGAGCTACGTATTCGTATTGACGGACAAAACGCGCGTAGCGCCGCTCAGCTGGCTCAGCTGCTACCTTTGCAGCTGATTAACCCCGACAGTTTTCGTTTACTGGAAGGCTCTCCGAAAATGCGCCGACAATTCTTAGACTGGGGGGTGTTCCACGTGGAACATCAGTTTATTTCTGCTTGGCAGCGTTTGCAGACCAGCCTTAAGCAAAGAAATTCATGCCTGCGCCGTGGTATAATAGATCGTTCTGTGATGGCTGCTTGGGATCACGAATTGTGTATTGCCAGCGATGAAATAGATCAGTTGCGGCGCAATTATATCGTTAAGTTAAAGCCTGTCTTTGAAGAGACCTTAGCTAAACTACTCGATCTGCCGGATCTGACCCTCAGTTACTTTCGTGGCTGGGATAAGACCAGTGCACTGCAAGATATCCTCGATAAAAACATCGAGCGCGATCGTGTTCTAGGTTATACACAAGCAGGCCCACAACGTGCAGACCTTAGAGTCCGTGTAGGAAAAAATAACGCTGTTGATATTCTTTCAAGAGGGCAGCAAAAACTGGTTATTTGCGCGCTAAGAATTGCTCAAGGCTATTTGCTCTCTCAAGCTAGACGCAATGAATGCATCTATCTTGTTGATGACTTGCCTTCTGAGTTAGATGAGCAGCATCGTTTAGCGCTATGCCAGTTGTTAGATGAACTAGATTGCCAGGTATTTATTACCTGCGTCGATAAACAATTAATGAATTCGGGTTGGCGAACGGATACGCCAGTCTCTTTGTTCCACGTGGAACAAGGCCAAATTACAGCATCGGGAGTGACCGCATGAGCGAAGAACAATCGTACGATTCCAGTAGTATTAAAGTCCTTAAGGGCCTGGATGCAGTACGCAAACGTCCTGGCATGTATATCGGAGATACTGATGACGGCACAGGGCTACACCACATGGTTTTTGAAGCCGTGGACAACTCCATCGACGAAGCCTTAGCCGGCCATTGCGATGAGATCACTATTACCATTCATCCTGACGAATCCATCACAGTGCAGGACAATGGTCGCGGCATTCCTGTCGATATCCATAAAGAAGAAGGGGTATCTGCCGCTGAAGTGATTATGACAATCCTGCACGCAGGCGGTAAGTTTGACGATAACAGCTATAAAGTATCTGGCGGATTACACGGCGTAGGTATCTCTGTGGTTAACGCGCTGTCTCGCATACTGGTGATGACCATTCGCCGCCAAGGTAAAGTCTGGGAGCAAACCTATCACCACGGCGTGCCACAGGCACCGATGACAGCGATTGGCGACACAACCGCAACAGGTACGCGTATTCACTTCAAGCCGTCACCTGAAACCTTTGCCAATATCCAGTTCAGCTGGGAAATCCTAGCCAAACGCTTGCGTGAATTATCCTTCTTGAACTCAGGCGTGGGCATTTATTTAAAAGATGAACGCTCTGGCAAGGAAGAGTTATTCAAATATGAAGGCGGCTTAAAAGCCTTTGTTGAATACTTAAACACCAATAAAACCACGGTTAATAAGATTTTCCATTTTTCCACTCAACGTGAAGAAGATGGCATTGGCGTTGAAGTCGCCATGCAGTGGAACGATGGTTTTAATGAAAACCTGCAGTGCTTTACTAATAATATTCCTCAACGTGATGGCGGCGCCCACTTAGTGGGTTTCCGTACCGCGCTGACTCGCCACCTGAATAACTATATCGAGGCCGAAGGCTTAGGTAAGAAAGACAAAGTAAGCACCACTGGTGATGATGCACGTGAAGGCTTAACCGCGATTATTTCGGTGAAAGTACCTGATCCTAAATTCAGCTCACAAACCAAAGACAAGCTGGTTTCATCAGAAGTTAAAACTGCCGTTGAACAAGAAATGGGCAAACATATCGCCGATTACTTGTTAGAAAACCCAGCTGAAGCTAAAGCCATTGTTGGCAAAATGATTGATGCCGCGCGCGCGCGTGAAGCGGCACGTAAAGCCCGCGAGATGACACGCCGTAAAGGTGCACTGGATATTGCAGGTTTGCCAGGTAAGTTAGCCGACTGCCAGGAAAAAGATCCAGCGTTGTCTGAGCTGTATATTGTGGAAGGGGACTCTGCTGGCGGTTCAGCCAAGCAGGGACGTAACCGTAAAACCCAAGCAATCCTACCTTTGAAAGGTAAGATTCTAAACGTTGAAAAAGCGCGTTTCGATAAGATGATTTCATCGCAAGAAGTCGGCACCTTAATTACCGCGCTCGGCTGTGGTATTGGTCGCGATGAATACAATATCGATAAACTGCGTTATCACAATATCATCATCATGACCGATGCTGACGTCGATGGTTCGCACATTCGTACCTTGTTACTAACCTTCTTCTTCCGTCAACTGCCCGAGTTGATTGAGCGCGGCTACATCTATATTGCCCAGCCACCGTTGTACAAAGTAAAACGCGGCAAACAAGAGCAGTACCTTAAAGATGATGAGGCGATGGAAGAGTATCTGACCAATGCCGCATTGGAAGATGCGAGCTTGCATGTGAATGCCAGCGCACCGGGTTTATCCGGTTCGGCGCTAGAAGAGTTGGTCAATGAGTACCGCTCCGTACTGAAAACTCTAGACCGTCTATCACGCCTGTATCCAAAAGAAATCACTGAGCACTTTATTTACCTGCCTCGCGTTGAGCCTGAACAGTTAAGTGATAAAGCGGCAATGCAAGAGTGGCTAGAGGCGTTACAAGCACGCATGTCATCCGTAGAAAAATCCGGTGAGGTGTATACCGTCAGTCTGCGTCACGACAGCGAAAGAAACTACTGGCTGCCAGAAATCCAAATTAAAGCCCATGGTTTAAGCAACCATATTCTGTTTAATCATGATTTTTATTCCAGTAATGACTACCGCACAGTGACAGCTTTAGGCAACAAGCTCAATAACTTACTGGACGATGATGCCTATGTCTTGCGCGGTGAGCGCAAACAAGCGGTCAGCACCTTTAAGGAAGCCTTGGATTGGTTACTGGCCGAAGGCAGTCGTCGATTAGGCGTGCAGCGCTATAAAGGTCTTGGTGAAATGAACCCAGAGCAACTCTGGGAAACCACCATGGACCCAAGTCAGCGCCGTATGCTGCAAGTCACGATTGACGATGCCATTGCTGCAGATCAGATTTTCAATACCTTGATGGGTGATCATGTTGAGCCGCGCCGTGCCTTTATTGAAGAAAATGCGTTAGCGGTCTCTAACTTAGACTTTTAAGCTTAGCTAAACCATCGAGCCTGCAATGGGTTCGGTGGTTTGATCGATAGCATTGAGCGCAGCTATATACTGCGATAAATCTTAAGAGTCGCGCACAAACAGCCAGTATCTATTCATATTCTGTAATAAAAAAAGCACCCTTATTTACAACCCTGCGGATTTACTGTGCCATGATGTTGTCCAACATTTGTTAACGGCGTAGAACGCATTCTACGCATCACAGCGTAAAACTATTTTAGTTGAGTATCATCTGTGAATATTTCTAATCTGATTAAAGCAGGATTATTGGCCACCTGTGTTGTTGTTGGCCAAACCTATGCAGCCACAGCACCAATTAAAACTAGCGCACAACAGCAAGACCTAGCTGCCGGCAGTGCATTGTTAATGGACTTAAAAACCAATGAAGTTCTTTACTCAAGCAATCCTAATTTTGTTGCCCCGATTGCCTCAGTGACTAAGCTAATGACCGCGATGGTCGCTCTTGATGCCAAACAGCCGCTCGATGAAAAACTATCGATCGTCATTAAAGACACCAAGGAAATGCAGGGCGTGTTTTCACGAGTACGCTTGGGCAGCGAGTTGAGCCGCCATGATGTCTTGCTGATCACCTTAATGTCCTCAGAAAACCGTGCCGCGGCGAGTCTTGCTCATCATTACACAGGCGGTCACACAGCCTTTATTCAAGCCATGAATGCTAAAGCTAAAGCACTGGGCATGCATAACACAGTTTTTGTTGAGCCAACAGGGCTATCAGAAAAGAACGTTTCCAGCGCTCATGATTTAGTGCTGATGATTAAAGCGGCGCAAAACTATCCACTGATTCGCCAATTCAGCACTCTCGGCGAAAAAACCGTAGCCTTTAGCAAACCCAATTACACCTTAGGCTTTCGCAACACCAATGCCTTGGTGCGCAAAGACAACTGGAATATCCAGCTGAGTAAAACCGGCTTTACTAACAGTGCAGGGCATTGCTTAGTGATGAGCACCGAAATGGATAAGCGCCCAGTCGCTTTTGTGGTGTTGGATGCCTTTGGTAAATACACCCATATGGCCGACGCTAACCGTCTGAAAAAATGGCTAGAAACCGGTGCTATCACACCGGTACCAGCTGCCGCCCTAAGCTATAAAAAAGCCAAGCAGCAAGAGCGCCAACAAATCTTAGCCAGCCAATAAAAAATCAACCTTGGCTTAACGGTAAATACAGTAACGCATCCAAACCACCGGTCGGGGCAGCTTGTAAGTGCAGCGCCCCGCCGTAGCGCTCAGTCACCGCCTGCACAATAGCTAAACCTAAACCGCTGCCACTCTGTGTACTACTGGCCGTGCGCCAAAAGCGCTGCTTGGCTTGTTCAAACTGCGCAGCTGATAAGCCCGCACCAGTGTCTCTAACCCGCAACAACAAGCGCTGTTGCTGCACCGCCATATACAATTCAATCCGGCTATCAGGCGGGCTATAACGCAAGGCGTTATCCAGTAAATTACGCAGCGATGCCACCGCCAAGGATTCAGGTACGGCCACATAGACGTCATCAGTTAACTCATTAACCACTTCAATACGTTGATAACCTGGCAGCGCAATTAAATCCGCTAAAGCATACCGAGCTAAGCTTTGTGCAGTAACTTGGCCGTCCTTATCAAAGTCTTGTGCACTTTCTACACGAGCCAATAAGAGCAGCTGCTCAAGACCACTTTGCATTCTATCCACAGCCGTTTCAGCTTGCCGTAACGCATGCTTGGCCATATCGCCAGAGCTCATTTGTGCCACTTGCAGGTGAGTTTTGACTGCAGTCAAAGGCGTACGCAGTTCATGTGCGGCATCATTCGTAAAACGTCTTTCACGTTCTAAGGCGGCCGCAATACGGGCAAATAATTGATTAAGGGTCGCGACCAAAGGCTGTAAATCTTTTGCTAAGCGTTGCGTAGGCACCGGCTGCAGATCCTCAGCATCACGCTGCGCCAATTGCGTACGCAAGCTCTGCAGCGGTGAGAGTCCGCGACCGATACCAAACCAAATCAATACTAAACTGCCGAGTAAGGCTAAGGCGACGGGCAGGGCGGCGGCAATTAAAATAGCTGACTCTAGGGTTTCGCGTTCATCAATACGGTCTGCGGTGGTCACCCATAAATCTTGGCGCTTCAGGGTAAAACTGCGCCAGCGCTCATCACCAATACTCACCTCATGAAAACCAACGCCATATTCAGCTAAGGTTGCCTGTGGTGTATTAGGAGTACGCACTAACACCTCTCCGCGTAACGAGCGCACCTGACAGACCAAGCCGCTTTGCAGTCCTAACTCTATGGCATTTAGCGGGCTGGCATGTTGGCTCGGCAGTGGCTGCGGTAACTGCTCTAAGAGGCCGGCGACCATCCGCGCCGAAGAGGCTAGGCGCTCATCCAAAGCCACAGTGACTTCACGACGTAAGTCACCCAATAGCCATACCGCGGCCAAACTCCATAATAAAATAAAAGTGCCACCAAGAATCAACAGTAGGCGATTACGCAGGCTCATACGGCATTCCAATTCGATAACCTAAGCCACGTATAGTTTTCACCACATCACTGCCTAACTTACGGCGCAAATTATAAATATGCACATTGATCGCATTACTTTCCACACCATCGCCCAGCCCATAGAGACTGTCTTGTAATTGTTCAGCACTTAAAATATGCCCAGGGTTTTGTAATAAAGCCCCCAGTAACGCCTGCTCACGACGGGATAGATTCATCCGCTGTCCATGCAAGGTCACTTCACGTGTACTCGGATCAAAGGTCAACCCATGATGCTCAATCAGATGAGTACTGCGGCCACTGCTGCGGCGTAACAAACTGTGCAAACGGGCGGCTAACTCACGCAAGTCAAAGGGCTTCAGCACATAATCATCCGCACCGGCTTGCAAGCCCGCCACCCGCTGTAGCACCGAATCGCGTGCACTTAAAATTAATACGGGCAGGTCTTTACCTTGACTGCGCAGGCGGGTTAATAACTGCAAGCCATCTTCATCAGGCAAGCCAAGATCAAGAATCATCGCATCAAAATGCCCCAACTGCAGCGCTTGTTCAGCAGCGGCAGCATGCGCCATATGATCTAGAGTAAACCCTTGTAACTGCAAACCGGCCAAGACGCCCTGAGCAATTAACAGATCATCTTCGACCAACAAAATATGCATAAATCAGTCAACCTTCACGATAAGCACAACAATACCCCAATAGCGCACAAGCCACACAAACAGCCTACAGTACTTCAAGCCAAACTTAACTGTTAATGCTGTCTTAATGGAGCCGGCGCATAGTGTGCAGCACCTAAGAGGAGGACATCTATGCGCTCTATGTGTATTGCGTTATTGCTATTGTTCAGCAGCTTAACCCAAGCGTTTACCAGCAATCAGAACGATTTCTTAGCTGTAGAAGAAGCATTTCGTTTTGAGGTTATGGCGGATATTGAGCCCAACCTTTTAGTTTGGCAGATTGCACCTGATCATTATCTATACCGAGATAAGCTGGCTATCACCGATGCTAACGGTCAGGTGGTTAGTATTGACTACCCACAGGGTATTGAGCATTCCGATGAGTTTTTTGGTCAGACACAAATCTATCGCCAACTGCTACAACTGCCTTTAGCCGCACAAGCGCAGCGCCCCTTACAAATCACCTGGCAAGGCTGCGCCGATGCCGGCTTATGCTATCCACCGCAAACAGCATATATAGGTGGCGATACCCTTACCAACCCCACAGTAAACCCATCTGCGCAAGTCAACACTGGACTAGCGCAAGATCAATCTATTGCTGAACGTTTGGCAGGGTCTGGACTGCTGCTGAATATGGCAGCCTTCTTTATGATGGGTGTGTTACTGGCCTTTACCCCCTGCATGCTGCCCATGCTGCCTATTTTAACCAGCGTAATTGGTGGTGCAAAAAGTGCGGGTTGGCAGGGAGCGCGCTTAGGCTTGGCCTTTATTCTACCCATGGCGTTAGTCTATGCGGCGCTGGGCGTGGTGGCGGCAAGCCTTGGCAGTAACCTCTCAGCAGCCTTACAACAGCCTTGGTTATTACTCCCCTTTGCTGGGATTTTTATTCTCTTAGCGCTAGCTCAGTTCGGTGTCTTTACCTTGCAACTGCCGGCCTTTATCCGTGAACGCTTACAAGGTACAGACCAAAAACTAAAAGGTGGCAGCTTACTGGGTGCCGCCAGCTTAGGTGCATTATCCGCCTTACTAGTGGGTCCTTGTATGACCGCACCACTGGCCGGCGCCTTACTCTATATCGCGCAAAGCGGTGATAGTATCAACGGCGGTCTAGCACTCTTTGCACTGGGCTTGGGCAGCGGCTTGCCGTTATTACTAGCGATTACCATTGGTATGCGTTGGTTACCTAAACCTGGCAACTGGATGCAAAGTGTTAACCGTATCTTTGGCTATGCATTATTAGCTACAGCTATTATTGTGTTGCGTCCGATTCTACAGGGTTCGCTGCTTCTAGGCCTATGGGCCGCGTGGGTATTGGCGGTGGCGGTACAGTTCAGTATCAATCAACAGCCCAGCTGGCGCTTTGTCAGTCGTTACCTCGCCTTACTTCTCAGCATCTGGGGCGGTATTATGTTGTTAGGGTCTGCCACAGGTGGCGATGATCCTTTACAGCCGCTAGCCAACCTCAACCTACAAACTGGCACCGCCGCAACTGGTCAGCACAGCATGCAACGTTTTGCTGATGTAGAACAACTGCAAGCACAACTCAAACAAGCCCAACAGGACGGAAAGTGGGTATTATTGGACTTTTATGCTGACTGGTGTGTCTCATGCAAAGTCATGGAGAAAAGCGTATTCGCGAAGACGGCGGTACAACAGGCTCTCGCTGATATGCGCTTACTGCAAGCGGATGTCACCTTAAATACAGCCCAGCAACAACAGTTGATGCACGACTTACAAATTATGGGTCCGCCAACTATTTTGTTTATCGACCCACAAGGTACAGAACAGCGCACGCAACGCATCACCGGTGAAGTGTCAGCCAGTGAATTTTTACTGCATTTAGCCAGTGCGCAAAAGGATCATTAATGTTGAGTTTTAATTTAGGCCCATTGGCTATCCCAATGGATTTGGCACTGCTCTACGCTGCATTTTTTATTGCGTGGCTTAGCGGCTGGCTGATTGGTCGCAAACGCGGCACCAATCCTGAAGCGGCTTTATTTAGCATGCTATTTTTTGGTGCTCTAGTGGCCCGCGCCGCCTTTGTGATGCAATACGTTCAGCAGTACGCCGATCATCCGTGGCAGATCATCGATATTCGCGATGGTGGTTTTTTATTACTGCCTGGGCTGATCGCCGCCATAGCGGTCGGTATCTACAAAGCCTGGCGTCAAGCCCCCTTACGCCTCCCCTTAGCCATCGGTGTTTGTATTGGACTGATTGTTTGGGGCGCCAGCGTCTCAGTACTCAGCGCACTGCAAAGCAGTCAGCAAATACCAGATATATCCGTGCGGGATATTGACGGTAACCCAATAGCTCTGCAAGATTTAGCCGGTAAACCACTGGTGATTAACTTATGGGCCACTTGGTGCCCACCGTGCCGCCGAGAAATGCCGGTATTGGCCGCCGCACAACAGGCCAATCCTGATATTCGCTTTGTCTTTGTCAATCAAGGCGAAGGGCAGGCACTGGTTGATAAGTTTTTAACCCAGCAGCAACTCAGTTTACGCAACAACTTGCTCGATACCGGTGGACGTCTTGGCCAAGCTGTAGGGTCATTATCTTTACCTACCACATTGTTTTACAGTACCGATGGACTGTTAAAAAATAACCATTTAGGTGAGCTATCGCATGCCAGCTTAAAGCATGCGTTACGCCACATTAGCCCAGAAGATCAAGTAACCGAACCAGAGGAACAACCATGACCTTAAAGAAAATTTTACCCACTCTAGCGCTACTGACTCTACCTGTTATTGTTCAAGCTGAAAATTACCCAGCACCGGTAGAAGCCATGCGTGAGCGCGGTGTTGAAGTGTTAGAGCGTTTTGATGCGCCTGGCGGTTTAACCGGTTACACCGCTCTTTATAATGGCCGCCCTTTAGCACTGTATGTGACTGCGGATAAACAGCACGCACTTATGGGGAGCTTACTCAATGCACAAGGCGAAGATTTAACCGGTGCGATACTAGAAGAAAAAGTCAGCCGTCCACAAAGTAAAGTGATGTGGGGGAAATTAAAAGACAGCGCTTGGATTGCTGATGGCTCTGATCAAGCAGAAAAAGTGGTCTATGTCTTCACCGATCCAAACTGCCCTTACTGCAAACGTTTATGGAAAGACGCTCGCCCATGGGTTGATGCCGGCAAACTACAATTACGCCATGTCATGGTCGGTACACTGGGTGAGAGCAGCCAAAAGAAAGCCGCTTATATGCTCGCAGCCAAAGATCCAAAAACTGTGCTACTGGGTAATGAAAGCGGTAAAACACCCGCCCAAGAAGCAAAAACCGTTCAAACAGAACAGCGCCAACAACTGGAAACTAATCAGCAGTTAATGGCCAAGCTCGGTGCCAGCGGAACACCATCCATTCTATACCTTGATGAAAGGGATATGCTGCAAATGCACCCAGGTTCACCGCAGGGCGAGCAGCTGATTGAACTGTTCGGCCCGCGGCCTTAAACCTATATCACGCGGTTAAAGGTTCACTATGCACACTCTACTCGCGTGCATGGTGAACACCATCCGCTAACGCGCGGCAGCGTGCTAACACAGCATCCACAGCCTGGTCTGGACTGCTGGCGTGTTCAATCAAGTCAACAAAGGCAGAGCCAACCACAGCACCATCAGCTAAGCGGGCAATATTCGCCGCATGCTCTGGGGTACGAATGCCAAAACCAATGCACACTGGCAATTGAGTATGGCGACCTAAACGTGCCACGGCCTCTTCAATATGCTCCAGGGTCGCTGAACTGCCACCTGTCACGCCAGCAACCGAGACGTAATAAACAAAGCCTGAGCTATTGTTCAGCACCTTAGGTAAACGCACATCATCAGTGGTTGGCGTAGTTAAGCGGATAAAATCCAGACCTGCCGCTTGTGCAGGATCACAGAACATATCGTTATGCTCTGGCGGCAAGTCGACAATAATCAAGCCATCAACACCCGCAGCTTTAGCATCCACAATAAAGCGGGGCACGCCATAGTGATGGATGGGATTAAAGTAGCCCATTAACACCACAGGGGTATGCTGATTATCTTGACGAAACTCGCTAACCATCTGCAACGTTTTGGCTAAGGTTTGACCGTTTTTTAACGAGCGAATATTGGCTAACTGAATCGCTGGGCCATCGGCCATTGGATCAGTAAAGGGCATGCCCAATTCAATCACATCTGCGCCAGCATCAGGTAAACCTTTAAAAATACGCATGGCGGTGGCGTAATCTGGATCACCCGCGGTGACAAAGGTCACCAAAGCGGCACGATTTTGTTGCTTAAGTTTGGCAAAGCACGCCTCAATACGACTCATACTGACTGCTCCTGTTGCTCAAAGTGATGCATCACCGTTTGCATATCTTTATCGCCGCGGCCCGATAAATTCACCACCATTAAATGCTCTTTAGGTAATTGTGGCGCACGCTTAAACACTTCAGCTAAAGCATGAGCTGATTCCAACGCTGGAATAATACCTTCCAATTTGCAGCACAAATGGAAGGCGGCCAAGGCTTCATCATCTTTAGCCGAGGTGTACTCAACCCGACCCATATCATGCAACCATGAATGCTCAGGACCAATACCTGGGTAATCCAATCCTGCAGAAATCGAATGTGCATCCACAATTTGCCCATCATCATCTTGCAGCAAATAAGTACGGTTACCGTGCAGCACGCCTGGGCTACCGCCTTGTAAACTGGCTGCATGTTCGCCGCTTTGAATGCCATGTCCAGCTGCTTCCACACCAATAATTTTGACACTGGCATCATCTAAGAAGGGATGAAATAAGCCTAACGCATTGGAACCGCCACCAATACAAGCCACCAAGCTATCCGGTAAGCGACCTTCTTGTGCTTGTAGCTGCTCTCGGGTTTCTTTACCAATCACGGCTTGGAAATCACGCACCATTGCTGGGTAGGGATGTGGGCCTGCCACAGTACCAATCAAATAGTAGGTGTCGTTAACATTGGTCACCCAGTCACGTAATGCTTCATTCATCGCATCTTTTAAAGTACCGGTACCGGCGACTACAGGGCGCACTTCCGCACCTAATAGCTTCATCCGGAACACGTTAGCTTGTTGACGATGAATATCGGTCGTACCCATATAAATCACACACTGCAAACCAAAACGCGCAGCAACAGTGGCTGTCGCCACACCGTGCATACCGGCACCCGTTTCAGCAATAATGCGTTTTTTACCCATACGCCGCGCTAGCAGAATCTGACCAATGCAGTTATTAATTTTATGCGCGCCCGTATGGTTCAGCTCTTCACGCTTTAAATAAATTTTTGCACCGCCACAGTACTCAGTTAAGCGCTCAGCAAAATACAACGGGCTAGGGCGGCCGACATAATCGCGTTGAAAATAAGCCAGCTCTTTTTTAAAGGCTGGATCATCTTTGGCCTTTTCATATTCACGGCCTAACTCAAGAATCAATGGCATCAAGGTTTCGGCAACATATTGGCCGCCGAACTCACCAAACAAACCACGCTCATCAGGGCTATTACAAAAAGAACTCATGACCCACTCCCTAATCTAAGTAGAAATATTTCTATACTGTCTAAACTACCTGATAGCCTTCATAAGGAAAAGCGATATGATTGCAGCAATAGGTTAGGAAAACTCACATGTCTAATCATTTTGACTTACCACCACTCAACGCCCTAAAAGCCTTTGAAGCCAGTGCCCGCTTACACAGCATTACCTTGGCTGCTAAAGAGCTACACGTGACGCATGGGGCAGTGAGCCGCCAAGTAAAGCAACTAGAAGAGCACTTAGGTGTGGTGTTACTGAGCAAGCAAGGACGTGGCATTAAACTCACCGATGCAGGCGCGCGTCTGTATCAAGCCAGCAATGAGGCATTGACACAGATTCATAGATCTTGCGTCGATATTCGTCAACAAACGCAGCAAGCGCCCTTTGTTCTAGCTTGTCCAGGCAGCTTGCTGGCACGCTGGCTGATACCGCGTCTTGAACAATTACAAGATGACTTACCTAATCTACGCCTGCAAGTGATCACCAGCGCCGCCGATAACAACAATCTGCAACACCCTGATGCGGACGCCAGTTTGATATTTTTAGACCAGGCCTGTCCCGACTCAATGCAGGCCTACACACTGGACAATGAGCGCATTGGCCCGGTGTTAAGTCCGCTTTATCAGCATGCCACCACGCTGCGTACCGAAACTGCCGCGCAACTGCTGAATGAGCCATTACTCTTTACTCGCTCACGACCACAAGCATGGCCCCAGTGGGCGCAAGCACAACAGTTAGCCATTACTGATTTACGTTATGCACAGGGCTTTGAGCATCTGTATTACTTATTAGAGGCAGCGGTGGCAGGGCTGGGTGTCGCGATTGCCCCAGAACATTTAGTGCGCAGTGATATTGCCAGTGGCCGTTTAATTGCACCTTGGGGCTTTGTGCAAACCTCAGCGAAATTAGTACTACTGACGCGCAAAAGCCAACCTCAACAACGCGCGCAACAATTGGCGCAGTGGTTGATTGATCATCTTTAAATGTTTCTATTTCCGTACGTAAATATCAATATACTCATGTGCACTATTGCATTAGTGCAGGCCACACATATGATCAAGCAGTAGTTCGAGATCAGCGTGACAAGCCACAGATGCGCGCCGGAATTGAACCTCTGACGGACTCATCGTCAGATAAATAGCGACCCAGAAATACGCCCTGCACAATACTTATCCACAGCCAACAAAAAAGCATCATGTGCACACGCCGTACTGCATAAGCAAAGTATGCATTGACTCCAGATAGGGTGCGCAAGCTTGTAATACAGCACTGATAGCATCCACTCTTAAGCTCAGCCCGTCCTTCTCTCACAGACTTATATTCAAAGCCGATACAAAAAAACAAATAAAGACAGCGAGCAGTGCTTGACAAGAATAGGATAGAGCCGTAACTTTCAAACACTTGTTTGATTCATATTTCGTATGCGCAATCATTTTTACTGCGCTGCTAGAAACAGGCCTACGCAATGCTGTATAGGCACACTTAATAATAAAGTTTCCACTGTAGAGGTTTATAGCCATGGCTGAATACAAAGCCCCCTTGCGTGATATCCGTTTTGTTCGTGACGAGCTTCTAGGTTACCCAGAACACTATGCCAATCTGCCTGGCTGCGAAGACGCCACTCCAGACATGGTCAGCGCGATCCTTGAAGAAGGCGCAAAATTCTGTGAAAACGTGATTGCTCCACTCAATCGCGTGGGCGACACAGAAGGTTGTACTTGGTCGGCTGAAGGCGTTAAAACACCTACAGGCTTTAAAGAAGCTTACCAACAGTATGTTGAAGGCGGCTGGCCAAGCTTAGCGCATGATGCTGAACATGGCGGTCAAGGCTTGCCTGAATCACTGGGCATCACCATCAGTGAAATGGTTGGCCAAGCCAACTGGTCATGGGGCATGTACCCAGGCCTATCACACGGTGCAATGAACACCCTGCACGCACACGGTACTGAAGAACAGCAAGCCACTTATATGACCAAGCTGGTATCAGGTGAGTGGACCGGCACCATGTGCTTAACTGAGCCGCATTGCGGTACTGACTTAGGCATGCTGCGCACTAAAGCAGAGCCTCAAGCCGATGGTAGCTATAGCATCAGCGGAACTAAAATCTTTATTTCTGCCGGTGAGCACGATTTAGCCGACAACATCGTGCATATCGTCATTGCTCGCATTGCTGGCGCACCAGAAGGCACCAAAGGTATCTCACTATTTATCGTACCTAAGTTTCTGCCCAATGCTGAAGGCGGCGTAGGTGAACGCAATGGTGTGCAGTGCGGTTCCATCGAACACAAAATGGGTATTCACGGTAACTCAACCTGCGTGATGAACTTTGATAACGCCAAAGGTTTCTTGGTTGGTCCAGAAAATAAAGGCCTGAACTGCATGTTCACCTTTATGAATACCGCTCGTATTGGTACGGCACTGCAAGGCTTGGCCCACGCAGAAGTTGCCTTCCAAGGTGGTATTGAATATGCCCGTGATCGTTTACAGATGCGCTCACTAACCGGTGCAAAAGCACCTGAAAAAGCCGCTGACCCAATTATCGTACACCCTGATGTACGCCGTATGCTGCTGACCATGAAAGCTCTGGCTGAAGGCAACCGTGCCATGCTGTATTACGCAGCCAAGCAAGTTGACATTATGCAACGCAGCACTGATGAAAAAGAGCGTGAAGCAGCTGACAGTATGTTGGCTTTCCTAACCCCAATCGCTAAAGCCTTTATGACTGAAGTAGGCTTTGAAGCAGCCAACCACGGTGTACAAATTTACGGTGGCCACGGTTATATCTCTGAGTGGGGCATGGAGCAAAACGTTCGTGATAGCCGTATTTCTATGCTTTATGAAGGCACCACAGGCATCCAAGCCCTTGATCTTTTAGGCCGTAAAGTACTAATGACCCAAGGTGAAAGCCTAAAAGGTTTTACCAAAATCGTGCACACCTTCTGCAAAACCAATGAAAGCAACGAGACTCTGCAAGAGTTCATTACCCCATTAGCGGCACTGAACAAAGAATGGGGCGAGATCACCATGAAAGTGGGGATGGCGGCGATCAAAAACCGCGAAGAAGTGGGTGCAGCCTCGGTTGATTACCTGATGTACTGTGGCTATGCCTGCTTAGCCTACTTCTGGGCAGATATTGCCCGCGTAGCAGCTGAGAAATTAGCCGCAGGTACCGATGAAGAAGCCTTCTACCGCGCTAAGCTACAAACAGCACGTTTCTACTTTGCACGCCTCTTGCCACGCACCCGTACCTACGTGGCAACCATGTTATCAGGCGCTGATAACCTGATGGACATGGCTGAAGAAGATTTCTCTCTAGGCTACTAAGTCGTATAAGTGCTTAACGCTGCATAAAAACCCGCTGTGTGCCGTGACCTATTTAATAGTCTCACTGCATCAGCGGGTTTTTTACTCTGGAAAACAGAACCTACTAGTCATAAAAACAGCCTATTAGTTTTAAACGTCTATTAATGTAGACTAAAAATCTAACATTTTTTACCTATTGATTGCCTTGGCTGGTGTCACAACACAGCTGAACTGGCGCTAATAATAAAGAGGAATGCCACATGGCCGACTACCAAGCACCTTTACGCGATATGAGTTTTGTCCTCAACGAAGTGTTTGAAGCAAGCAAGCTTTGGGCACAGCTACCCGCCTTAGCAGATACTGTTGATGATGAAACAGCCCATGCGGTTTTAACTGAAGCAGGGAAAGTAGCTGCAGGTTCAATCGCTCCAATCAACCGCAGTGGCGATGAAGAAGGCTGCACCTGGACCGATGGTGCAGTAACCACCCCGCAAGGCTTTATTGAGGCTTACCAGACCTATGCCGAAGGCGGTTGGGTTGGCGTCGGTGGTGATCCACAATTTGGCGGCATGGGCATGCCGAAAATGATCACAGCGCAAATCGAAGAAATGATCAACTCAGCCAACTTATCCTTTGGCTTATACCCCATGTTAACCGCAGGCGCCTGCTTATCTATTCATGCGCACGCCAGTGACGAACTCAAAGAAAAATACCTGCCCAATATGTATGGCGGCACTTGGGCAGGCTCAATGTGCCTCACCGAACCGCACGCTGGAACTGATTTAGGTATGATTCGCACTAAAGCAGAACCCCAGGCCGACGGCAGCTACAAGGTCAGCGGGACAAAAATTTTTATTACCGGTGGCGAGCATGATTTAACTGAAAATATCATCCACCTGGTACTGGCCAAACTACCTGATGCGCCAGCCGGTGCTAAAGGTATTTCACTGTTTCTGGTACCTAAAGTACTGGTTAATACTGATGGCTCACTTGGCCAACGTAACAGCCTGTCATGCGGCTCCATTGAACACAAAATGGGTATCCAAGGTTCAGCCACTTGCGTAATGAACTTTGATAACGCCACAGGCTATATTATTGACGCACCCAATAAAGGCTTAGCGGCCATGTTCACCATGATGAACTACGAGCGTTTAGGCGTAGGTATTCAAGGTTTATCCTTAGGTGAGCGCTCCTATCAGAGTGCCGTTGAATACGCTAAAGACCGTATCCAAAGCCGTGCACCAACAGGCGTCGTTGCACCTGACAAACAAGCTGACCCAATTATTGTGCATCCCGATGTGCGCCGTATGCTACTGAGCATGAAGGCATTAAATGAAGGGGGCCGTGCATTTTCTAGCTACGTAGCCATGCAACTGGATATTGCTAAATACAGTGCGGAAGCTGATGCAAGGCAGCGCGCTGAAGAACTGGTAGCCTTACTCACCCCCATTGCCAAAGCCTTCCTAACCGATATGGGGCTGGAGTCGACCATTCATGGCCAACAGATCTTGGGTGGGCATGGTTATATTCGAGAGTGGGGCCAAGAACAACTGATTCGCGACTGCCGTATTACGCAAATTTACGAAGGCACCAATGGTATTCAATCATTGGACTTAGCCGGTCGTAAAATTGTCGCCAATGGCGGCGCGTTTTACCAACACTTCTCCCATGAAGTAAAAGACTTTATCGCAGCAGCAGACAGCCGTTTGGCTGAGTTTACTGCACCGCTACAAGCTGCGATTGAGAATTTGGATGATGTAACTGCATGGTTATTGACAGAAGCAAAGAATAATCCAAATGAGATTGGTGCTGCATCGGTCGAATACTTACAGCTGTTTGGTTATACCGCTTATGCTTATATGTGGGCACTGATGGCGCGTGCAGCACAAGGTAAAGAACAAGAAGATGATTTCTATGCCAGTAAAATGGGCACAGCACGTTTCTTCTTTGCTCGCTTACTGCCACGTACCCAATCACTGACCAGTTCAGTCAAGGCTGGTAGTGAATCCTTGTACTTGCTTGATGCCGGCCAATTTTAAGCTTACTCAGAGCGTGTAAGCATTTACTTACAAACTATGTGGTTATTCGCCCACTGTGCAACTCGAGCTAGATCAGTAGAATAGGCCACAAGGATTTACGAAGGAACGTGTGTAATCATTATGGATAAATGATTACAGCCAAGGTGGCGACTAGCAAGGATGTTAGGAGACAGTCTGCAAACCCCGCTTACGCGGGGTTTTTTAATTGCTAACCAATAAAAATTAATACATCACACCTGTACCGCGTAAACCACAATAACCATTAGGGTTCTGCACTAAATACTGCTGATGCATGGCTTCAGCATAATAGAACACTGGGGCCAAACCTATTTCAGTGGTAATCACTGCACCACCTGCCGCAGTTAAACGCGCTTGGTAGTGTGCGCAACTGGCCTGTGCTTGTTCGAGCTGCTGCTGATCCATACAATAAATCGCTGAACGATACTGACTCCCCACATCATTGCCTTGACGCATACCTTGAGTCGGATCATGCGATTGCCAAAACACCTGCAATAATTCCGCAAAACTTATCTGTGCCGGATCAAACACCACCAACACCGCTTCAGTATGGCCGGTTAAGCCAGTGCATACCTGTGGATAACTTGGCTTAGCTAGATGTCCTCCAGCATAACCCACTGCGCTCGTCCAAACGCCAGGCTGCTGCCAGAAACGCCGCTCAGCGCCCCAAAAGCACCCCATAGCCAATAACACATACTGGCAATGCTCAGGGAAGGGTGGGTAAATGCTGTGCTGCAATAACGTATGCACAGCAGTTTCAGATGCACCAGCGTGCTCGTCTGCGGCGATAAACTGACTGCTATCTATCAATGGTTTATACATGCTTAGATCCTCGGTAATATGCTTAAAATGCGCCATGCGCTAAACTAACACTTTAAGCAACACCTCTGTGCAGTTGACACCAATCAAGGCAACTGCACGGCTTATTTGCTGCTCCGTGCCTTTTGCTCGCAATTTTGCGACAATAGCCTATTAATTTCTAATGGACGCTAATATGACTGCTCTGAAAAATGATCGTTTTCTCCGCGCCCTGCTTAAACAGCCGGTTGATGTGACACCTGTATGGATGATGCGTCAAGCAGGCCGCTACCTGCCTGAGTATAGAGCCAGCCGAGCTCGTGCAGGTGGATTTATGGATTTATGCATGAATGCTGAGTTGGCTTGCGAAGTGACTTTGCAACCCTTGGAACGTTACCCATTGGATGCTGCGATTCTTTTTTCAGATATTTTGACCATCCCTGACGCCATGGGTTTAGGCTTATATTTTGAGACCGGTGAAGGCCCACGTTTCAGAAAAGTTGTTGATACAGCAGAAGCCATTGCAGCACTGCCCATTCCTGATCCAGAAAAAGATCTTGGTTATGTGATGAATGCCGTGCGTACCATCCGCAAAGAACTCAATGGTCGCGTACCTTTGATTGGTTTTTCCGGTAGCCCCTGGACCTTGGCCACTTATATGGTTGAAGGTGGCTCTTCCAAAGACTTCCGCAAAAGCAAGGCGCTGCTATACGATGACCCACAAGCCATGCATATGCTGCTGGATAAACTGGCGCAGTCAGTCACCAGCTACCTCAATGCGCAAATTCTAGCTGGCGCACAAGCGGTGCAGATCTTTGATAGCTGGGGCGGTAGCTTATCCTCAGCGGCGTACCAAGAGTTTTCACTGGCCTATATGCAGAAAATTGTTAACGGTTTAATTCGTGAACATGAAGGTCGTCGCGTACCCGTGATTTTATTCACTAAGGGTGGCGGTCTATGGCTCGAGTCCATGGCAGATACTGGTGTTGAAGCACTGGGCCTAGACTGGACTTGCGATATTGGTACTGCACGCCAGCGTGTGGGCGATAAAGTTGCGTTACAGGGCAACATGGATCCAACCGTACTGTACGCCAACCCTGCAGCAATTGAGAAAGAAGTTGGGCGTATTTTAGAAAGCTACGGTAATGGCCCAGGTCATATCTTTAACCTTGGCCACGGTATTACCCCAGAAGTAAAACCAGAAAATGCTGGTGCTTTTATCAATGCTGTACATGATTTATCTGCTAAATATCACCAAGGTTAATCACTAATCTTGACTCAATTATGGCCGCTTTTGCGGCCTTAATTATTTCTACAACACAACGCCGACAAACAACAACCCAAGCAAACAGCTCAGTCAAGTAACATGCTTAATTTTATCTACCACTCCTATAACCTATGCAATAGGTTTGTCTAAAAGCAAAATCCTGCTATTACTGTCTAAACTCTGCACAACACCAATGGCATAGTGTTTAATGCCTCTTGTCTAGCTCACAGCCTTGGCCACCGTTTTACAGGATATTTTATGCACCCAGCTCAATCTTTAATCCTAGACCCCGTCACCGGCTGGTTAAGCGGCGCACAGCATCTGCCCTCAGGCAATCATAACGCGCGGCCCAACGCTGAGATCTCCTTATTAGTTATCCACAATATCAGTTTACCGCCCGGTGAATTTGCTACCGGTATGGTAGAGGCGCTATTTACCAATCAGTTACCTGTTGCTGCACACCCCTACTTTGCAGGCATAGCGCATTTAAAAGTATCCGCGCATTTTTTTATCCACCGCACAGGTGCTATCACTCAATTTGTTAGCTGCCTAGACCGCGCATGGCACGCGGGCCTATCTGAGTTTGAGGGCCGTGATAACTGCAACGATTTCTCACTGGGGATTGAGCTGGAAGGTGTCGATGATCAAGCCTATAGCGATGCTCAGTATCAAAGCCTCAACCTCCTGGTCAACGAATTGATTCAACACTACCCGATGATCACCGCACAACGTATTTGCGGGCACAGTGATATCGCCCCAGAACGTAAAACCGATCCAGGCCCAGCCTTTATCTGGCAATATTTACAGGCAAAACAACATGGAGAAATATCATGAGTTTTCTAGTTTTAATGCTCACCATCTTGATTGAAAAACTATCGCACTGGCGTACAGCATTACAAAAAGATCAATGGTGGCATGCGCAACTTAAACGCAGCTCAAAGCTGCTGCCCAAGCAACACACATTAGCTTTTCTCTTAGCCTTGAGCCTACCTGTTCTAGGTTTGGCATTACTACTGCTCGCATTAAAATCAGTGCTATACGGCTTATTATTGATTCCACTACACCTTCTGATCGTACTCTACAGCTTAAGCCGTGCTGACGTGCGCGCAGCACTAGGGCCATTTAGAGACGCTTGGCGTAGGCAAGATACGCATGCTGCCAGTCTCGCTGCTCAGCGCGATCTACTGGTTCAATCAGAAGAACCGGATGGTCTTTTACAAGCGGTGCAGGGCTATTTACTCTGGCAAGGTTATCAAGGCTTTTTTGCAATTATTTTCTATTACCTGCTTGGTGGTCCATTAGCGGCACTGACCTATCGTTTATTAGTTTTAACGGCAGAGCAGGTGCAATGGCCGCAAGCAGCAGGTTTGGCCACACGTCTATTGCATATTTTAGACTGGCTACCGGTACGTTTACTCAGCCTAAGTTTTGCTTTAATCGGCAACTTCATCACGGTTAACCGAGCACTTATGCATGATTTACTCTGTATCACTGAGCCGGCTAATAGCCTACTAAGTAAAACCGGTCGCGCAGCAGTTGAAGCAAAAAATCATGCCTTAGGCGAAGAAGGCACCGTTATTTTAGACAATATTTGGCTTCTTTTAGTCCGTTCAGCGGTACTTTGGTATGCCAGCACGGCGGTTTGGACATTATTTTTTTAGTCAAATGCACTGTTTTAAGCCGTTTAAACCCTGTGGAGAACCCCGCATAGGCTCGGTGCAATAAGCTGTGGATAACTCTGTGAATAATCGACCTGTGGATAACTAGCCCCTTTATCCACAGCTTATGTGCTGCAAGCACACACCTAAGTTACCCCTTCAACACAACCTTTAAAACGTCATAAGCTACTGATTAATAACAACTTTTAAAGGTTATCAACAGAATACTGGCTCAGTAGTAATAACAATAAATATAAGCTTTATATATTCATTTCTAATTTATTCTATCTCTCTATACGCACGGTAAGCAGAACTTTTCAAGAGCGGTTAATGGATATTTGATAAACAATTGCTACAGATAATTGACCTAAGCCTCAGCTTTCAATAGAATTGTCGGTCTATTTAACGGGGACCACTTCGGGACCCATTCAGCCCAAGAAGTCACCAGGTACCGAATCATGAAACGCACATTCCAACCCAGTACACTAAAACGCGCTCGTAACCACGGTTTCCGTGCACGCATGGCAACTGTCGGCGGTCGCGCTGTTATTCAGCGTCGTCGTGCCAAAGGCCGTAAGCGTCTGAGCGCATAATCCAGTCGAGCACAGCATGAATTTGGCCTTTGGCCGAGATAAGCGTCTGCTGACTCCTCAGCAGTTTAAAGCTGTCTTTGATTCTGCATCGAATAAAGTACCTGGCAAAAATGTCTTGTTACTTGCTCGTGAAAACCAACTCGAACATCCACGTCTCGGGTTGGTTATTGGTAAGAAAAGCGTAAAACTTGCTGTTGAGCGCAATAGAATAAAACGTCAAATACGAGAATCCTTTCGCCATAATCAAGATATTTTGACTGGTGTAGATATCGTTATTGTTGCCCGCAGGGGTATTGCTGATTTGTCTAATATTGAGCTTCGACAACAGTTCGATAAAATGTGGAAACGCTTGGCCCGCCAGCGTACAGCTGCATTGCAAACAGCCCCAGCTGATTCAGCAGGGTCGACCCATGCGTAAATTGGTGATTTTGCCAATTAAGTTTTATCGTTATGCAATCAGTCCCATGATGGCAAGTCATTGTCGCTTTTACCCAAGTTGTTCATGTTATGCCATTGAAGCAATTGAACAGCATGGTGCAATTCGTGGTGGCTGGTTAGCCATGCGACGACTTGGGCGTTGTCACCCTTGGAATGCGGGAGGTTTTGATCCCGTACCGCCTCCTTCCTGTTCATCTTCTACGGCCGAGTAATCATGGATATCCAACGTACGATCCTGCTCGTTGCCTTAGCTGTTGTGTCTTATATGATGGTTCTTCAGTGGAATCAAGACTACGGCCAGGCACCAGTAACAGCAGCAATAACCCAATCAAGTACAGTTAATCAAAACGCATCGTCAAATAATCAAGCGATTAATAACACTGCTAGCACAGCCGATAATGATGACGTGCCCGTTGCGATCAATGAGCGTGCTCAAGATCCTACCTTGGTCAGCAATGTTGTTAGCAATGATTTGATTTATGTACAGACGGATGTATTGCAATTGGCGATTGATCCCAATGGTGGTGATATCGTTGAGTTAAAACTCAGTCAGTATCCGCGTCATGCCTCCAATCCTGATATTCCATTGCAGTTATTTGAAAACAGCAATGAGCGTGTCTATGTCGCACAAAGTGGTTTAGTCGGTGCCAATGGCCCTGATGCACGCGCCAGCGGTCGTCCGTTGTACAGCGCTATTCAACAAAATTTCACTTTGCAAGACGGCCAAGAACAACTCAATGTTGACCTTTCTTTCCAAGAAAATGGCGTCAACTATACCAAGCGCTTTACCCTGCACCGTGGTTTAAGTGTTGAATGTTCTGCGCGTGAAATCAGTCAGCGTAAACTGGAATGTATCAACCAGCAGGCGTATCAAATTGATTTAACCTACCTGGTGGATAACCAAAGCGAGCGCGAGTGGAAAGGTAATTTATTTGCCCAACTCAAGCGTGATGGTCAAGGCGATCCATCCTCAACCACTGCGACCGGTACAGCGACCTATTTAGGTGCTGCGCTGTGGACAGCTGATGAGCCGTACAAAAAATTATCCATGAGCAATATGGATGATAAAAAGTTTAATCAGGCTGTCGAAGGTGGTTGGGTTGCTTGGCTACAGCATTACTTTGTAACGGCATGGGTGGCAAATCCTGAGCAAACCAATCAGGTCACTACCCGTAAAGACAGTAAAGGCAATTACATCATTGGTTATACCAGCCCTGCGATGACTGTTGCTGCAGGTGAACATGCACAGGCTAGCGCAACTTTATATGCCGGTCCTAAAATTCAAAGTCACCTAAAAAACTTGTCACCAGGTTTAGAACTGACAGTTGATTACGGATTTTTGTGGTTTATTGCTCAGCCTATTTTCTGGTTACTGGGCGTTATCCACAGTATTTTAGGTAACTGGGGTTGGTCAATTATTGTCCTCACCATCCTAATTAAGCTAGCCTTCTTCCCCTTGTCCGCCGCCAGCTATAAATCAATGGCGCGTATGCGTGCCGTTGCGCCAAGAATGGCTGCGCTAAAAGAAGAACATGCGGGTGATCGCCAAAAGCTGTCACAAGGTATGATGGAACTGTACAAAAAAGAGAAGATCAACCCGCTGGGCGGCTGCTTACCTATTTTGGTACAGATGCCAGTGTTCTTATCCTTGTACTGGGTATTGCTGGAAAGCGTGGAAATGCGTCAGGCTCCCTTTATGTTCTGGTTAACCGACTTGTCCAGTAAAGACCCGTTCTTTATTCTGCCAATCATCATGGGCTTGAGTATGTTTGTACAACAACAACTCAACCCAACACCACCGGATCCAATGCAAGCTAAAGTAATGAAGTTGTTGCCAATTATCTTTACCTTCTTCTTCCTCTGGTTCCCTGCAGGATTGGTATTGTACTGGGTGGTTAACAACCTCCTATCCATTGGTCAACAGTGGTACATTACTCGTAAGATTGAAAAATCAATGGCGGCTGCTAACGCGAGTTAGTCGAACCTATCGAGTTCACAACGCCCCTTTTTAGGGGCGTTGTGCTTTGTGAATACTGTTGAGGAAAATCGTTATGCCGATGTCGCGTGACACCATTGCCGCTATTGCCACTGCACAAGGGCGCGGCGGAGTAGGGATTGTTCGAGTTTCAGGTCCGCTGGCCCAGCAGATAGCCCAGCAGATGACAGACCGTGAATTAAAACCGCGTTACGCTCATTACGGCCCTTTTTATACCGACAATCAACAAGCCATTGATCAAGGTTTAGCCATTTATTTTGCCGGTCCTAATTCCTTTACCGGCGAAGATATTTTTGAGCTACAAGGCCATGGTGGTCCTGTGGTATTGGATATGCTGTTGCAGCGCTGCGTTGAACTCGGTGCGCGTTTAGCTCGCCCAGGCGAGTTCAGTGAGCGCGCTTTTCTCAACGATAAACTTGATTTAGCCCAAGCCGAAGCCATTGCTGACTTGATTGAAGCCAGTTCCACGCAGGCGGCACGCAATGCCTTGCGTTCTTTACAAGGGGTATTTTCTAAGCGGGTCAATGCGCTGACCGAGCAGTTGATTGCTTTGCGTATTTATGTGGAAGCTGCGATTGATTTTCCAGAAGAGGAAATCGATTTCTTAGCCGATGGGCATATTCTAAAGTTACTCACAGATGTGCAAAGTGAGCTTAAAGAGGTGGTACGCGAAGCCGGCCAAGGCGCTTTATTGCGCGATGGCATGAGTGTGGTGATTGCCGGTCGACCCAATGCGGGTAAGTCCAGTTTACTCAATAGTTTGGCCGGTTATGAAGCAGCGATTGTGACTGATATTGCAGGCACCACGCGGGATATTTTACGCGAGCATATTCATATTGATGGCATGCCTTTGCATGTCACTGATACCGCAGGTTTGCGTAACACTGCCGATCAAGTAGAAAAAATCGGGGTTGAGCGCGCTTTAAAAGCCATTCATGCAGCGGACCGAATTTTATTGGTGGTGGATGCCAATTCCAGCGAAGCCAATGATCCTTTCGCTTTGTGGCCTGAATTTTTAGACAGCACACCACACCCAGAAAAAGTTACCTTAATTCGTAACAAGGTCGATCTGTCCGGCGAGCCAGTGGCGATGCAGAGTAATACTGATGGTCATGTCACCATAAACCTCTGTGCCCGCAGCGGTGATGGGGTAGAGCTGCTGCGCGAGCATTTAAAAAGCTGCATGGGCTACAGCCAAACGATAGAAAGCAGCTTCAGCGCCCGTCGCCGTCATCTTGATGCGCTGAAACAAGCTGAGCAGTATTTAGCCAATGGTTACCAACAGCTGACGGTGGCCAGCGCCGGCGAACTCTTAGCTGAAGATTTACGTATGGCGCAACAGGCACTGGGTGAAATCACTGGCGAATTCACTGCAGATGATTTATTAGGACGGATTTTTTCCAGTTTTTGTATCGGTAAATAACTGATAGTGTTTGTGTTGCAGAAGTGACCTGTGGATAAGTATATGTAGATTATAAAAAAGGCCGTACTGGCATTCAGTGCGGCCTTTTTATATAAAACTTATCCACAGATTAAACTGTAAAGCTGACATCGAAGCAGAACACTGAAAACGTTGCCGTTACGACCCCAAGCATCAGGGTTAAATCTGTTTTATACCTTCTTTGCCAGAGAGATGAACTAGGTTTTGAATTTGTTCATTCTGTGACGCAAGAAGGCTATCCAGCACAACTCTGCTGCGCCCTATTAGGGCTAAGCCGCTTAGGTTTTTATGCATGGAAAAAGCAGCCAGCTAAGCTCATCAGTGCGCAAGAATTAAAGCTATACCATACCGCACGGGATCTGTTTCGTAAGAGCCGAGAGAGCTTTGGTAGTCGTGAATTAATGAAGGTATTGCGTAAAAAACACTTTAACGTGGGGCGTGCTAAAACACGTAGCACATGCGTAAGCTGAACCTGATTGTTAAGCAGCGTGTGGCTGACAGAGTGACCACCAAACGTGAGTTAACGCACGATGTGACACCGAACTTGGTTACCGACTCAGCCAAATTAAGTTTGGGCAGGCGATGTAACCTACTTAAAAACGGGTGAAGGTTGGATGTATTTAAGCATTGTTATGGACCTGAACTCGCGCCGAATCATCGGCTAGACCATCAGCTCGCGGATGACAACGGATTTAATCCTGCAGTCGCTACGGCAAGCCTACTGGCTGCGTAAGCGGCCTAAGGGCGTGATATTCCACAGTGACCGCGGCTCTCAATACACCAGCAAAACGCTGAGAAAAGAGTTAGTTAAAATGAACATCAAACCGTCAATGGGTGATGTGGGAGCCTGCTGGGATAACGCTGTTGTTGAGCGTTTCTTTGGCAGCTTAAAGCACGACTGGATACTAAAAGTACACCACAAAACGCGTGAGGAAATGGCTAACGATGTGGCAGCCTCTATGCGCAACTACAACTTAGAAAGGCTTCATACGGCGAATGGCGACATGAGTCCAGTTGAGTATGAAAAATGTAAAAACAAAGTGTCTACTTTTGCTTGGCCGAACAGGGCAAAGAGTGGACAGAGTTCAATGTGGGGAGCGAAAACTTCCTTTACGGTGTGTGGGGTGACAGTCTCAGTAACATCTATGCCGTAGGCTTATCTGGCACCTTGGCTCACTTTGATGGCCAGCGTTGGCACCAAATGGCGACCCGTTTACGGGCAGACCTATTGGCTATCTCCGGCTCAAAAAAGGCAGGCGTTTTTATTGTGGGCACCCACGGCTGTGTACTGCGCCTACAAGACGATCAGTGGCTGGCAGAGCAAAGCAGTACCGATGTAGGACTGCGCTCAGTCTGCGCCACTCAAACTGGGGCTGTTTACGCCGTTGGCGATCGTGGCACCATTATTCGCCGCGGTTAACCCATAATCGCAGTATCTGCCTCGAACGATTCATCGACTCGACTGGGCAGCTGCCGCGGTTTTATTAAGCCAATACCATTATTTTACACATCTATCTGCTTCTCGTCCTCGCTTCACGCAGGCTATTAAGCCTCTGTTATCTCAATACTTATCAGCTATTTTCTGTCAGTCCAGCAGCCTACTCTAAAAATATCCGTTTGATTCCTATCTATTGCTGCCACAAAACACTCTGTATTGATCTTTTTTAAAACTATTTTCCCCCCTAAGCTCTGTGGAGAACCGCTGCTGAGCACGGTTGATAAACGGTGGTTAAGTCTGTGGATAACTTCACCTGTGGATAACTCACTGCTTTGTCCACAAGCTTAGGACGCTTATCCCTCTGCCTTAAGGGCGCTTCTCAACACCCTTTTGACAGATACAAGTTATTGATTTTAAAAGAATTTATAAGGTTATCAACAAAAAGTGAGCTGACTAGTAATAGCAGTAATAATAAGCTTTATATCTTTATACTTAACTTATATCTATTTACCTTGCCGTCCAGTGCAAAGCAAAAGCTTAGTGATGAAACCTTCTGCAAAGCTGCGTAAAAATCTATACTATTGCTGTCCTGGAACTCGCTAGCGGCAAACCCAATAGCCTTGTAGATCAATGCACTGTGTCAAACACAACGACTGCATAGATCAGTTCATCCGTTTTTAGATACAATCCTGAGGTGTATGGTGGATTATCCTTCCCGTTTTGACGTGATAGTAATTGGTGGTGGCCACGCAGGTACTGAAGCTGCGTTAGCCTCTGCTCGCATGGGAGTAAAAACCTTATTACTGACTCACAACATCGAAACCCTCGGGCAGATGAGCTGTAATCCAGCCATTGGTGGAATTGGTAAAAGTCACTTAGTCAGAGAAATTGATGCGCTGGGCGGTGCCATGGCAACCGCCGCTGATTTAAGCGGTATTCAGTTTAGAATTCTCAACAGCCGTAAAGGTCCAGCGGTTCGAGCCACTCGTGCACAAGCTGACCGTGTTCTTTACAAAGCGGCGATTCGTGAAATTTTAGAGCACCAACCTAATCTGTGGATTTTCCAACAGGCGGTTGAAGATTTGATTGTAGAAAACGATCAAGTGCGTGGTGCTGTGACGCAAATGGGTTTACGCTTTTTTGCTGACAACGTGGTATTAACCACAGGCACCTTCTTGGGTGGTCTAATCCATATTGGTTTACAAAACTATTCAGGTGGACGTGCCGGTGATCCACCCGCCAATGCGTTAGCGCAACGCATGCGTGAATTATCTTTACGGGTTAATCGCTTAAAAACCGGAACGCCACCGCGCATTGATGCGCGCTCGGTTAATTTTTCGGTAATGACTGAGCAACCCGGTGATACACCATTGCCTGTTATGTCATTTTTGGGTAATCGCGAACAACACCCAGAGCAAGTCAGTTGCTGGATTACTCATACCAACAGTAAAACCCACGACATCATTGCTAGAAATCTTGATCGCTCACCGATGTATGCCGGTGTGATTGAAGGGGTGGGGCCACGTTATTGCCCATCGATCGAAGATAAAATTCACCGCTTTGCCGATAAAGACAGCCATCAGATTTTTTTAGAGCCTGAAGGTTTAAAAACCCCAGAGCTGTATCCCAATGGAATTTCCACTTCCTTGCCCTTTGATGTGCAGTTGGATCTGGTGCACTCGATTCTTGGTATGGAAAATGCGCATATTATTCGCCCGGGTTATGCGATTGAATACGATTACTTTGATCCTCGCGATTTGAAATACAGTTTAGAAACCAAAGTGATTGCAGGTTTGTTTTTTGCTGGACAAATTAACGGCACCACGGGTTATGAAGAAGCCGGTGTGCAAGGCTTATTGGCTGGCAGTAATGCTGCTTTACGCTCACAAGGTAAGGACAGCTGGCATCCGCGCCGTGATGAAGCCTATTTGGGTGTATTGATTGACGATTTGATTACTTTAGGTGCGCAAGAACCCTACCGTATGTTTACCTCACGCGCGGAATACCGCTTGATTTTGCGTGAAGACAATGCCGATATGCGTTTGACTGAAAAAGGCCGTGAAATTGGTTTAGTTGATGACTATCGCTGGTCAGTATTTGAAGCCAAACGCGAAGCCATCATCTTAGAAGAACAACGTTTAAAAGACACTTGGGTACGCCCCGGCACGCCTTTAGGTGAAGCGGTGATGGCGAAATTTAATACGCCATTGACGCATGAATACAATTTATTGAATTTATTAGCCCGTCCAGAAGTGAATTATCTAGATTTGATCTCGGTCACTGGCGGTGGTATTACCGATGAACTGGTTGCTGAACAGTTAGAAATTAAAACCAAATATGCGGGTTACCTTGATCGTCAATTAGATGACATTGCCAAACTGCGTGCCAGTGAAGCGGTGAAATTACCGAGTGATATTGATTACGCCGTTATTTCTGGCTTATCTAAAGAAATTCAGCAAAAACTATCGGCCAGTCGTCCAGAAACCTTGGGGCAGGCCTCGCGTATTCCTGGGGTGACCCAAGCAGCGGTATCTTTGTTGATGGTGCATTTGAAAAAACGTAAAGCGACGCAAGTTTTGGAGCAGCCAGATTCATGAGTGTTACTACACAGCATGCGCAGGAATTAATTGAGGGCGCTCAGCAGCTCAATATTGCGTTAAGCGAACAGCAGCAACAGTTGTTATTACAGTATTTGGGTTTATTGATTAAGTGGAATAAAGCTTACAATTTAACCGCCGTGCGTAATCCAGATGAAATGGTCTCGCGGCATTTGCTCGATAGCCTCAGTGTGCTTACCTATGTTGAACAGTACGGTAACGATTGGCTGGATGTCGGCAGTGGCGGAGGGATGCCTGGCGTGCCCTTAGCCATTATGTTTCCAGAGCGCAAATTCACCTTGCTGGATTCTAATGGCAAAAAAACGCGCTTTTTAACTCAGGTGAAACTGGAGTTAAAATTGGATAACCTTGAAGTTATCCACAATCGCGTCGAAGCCTTTACCCCTGAGCGGGCTTTTTCTGGCATTATCTCGCGAGCATTTAGTTCGTTAGCAGATTTTAGCAACTGGACACGTCATTTAGGCGATCTAACAACCCATTGGTTAGCTATGAAAGGCGTGCATCCTGATGATGAGTTGCAAGCATTGCCAGAGGATTTTCGTCTCGATAGCTGTCAGGTTCTGAAAGTACCCGGCTGCCAAGGGCAACGACATTTATTGATCTTGCAGCGTCAATTATAATTTAGGAGATAATATGGGCAAGGTCTTGGCAATTGCCAATCAGAAAGGCGGTGTCGGTAAAACCACAACCTGTATTAACTTAGCCGCCTCCTTAGTGGCTACGCGCCGTCATGTACTGTTGATTGACCTTGATCCACAAGGCAATGCGACCATGGGCAGCGGTATTGATAAACACAGCTTGCAACATTCGGTACTGGATGTTTTAACTGGGCAAGCGAATTTAATCGATGTGATGCAGTTTTCTGAGCATGGTGGCTATCAATTGCTACCGTCCAATCGCGATTTAACCGCAGCGGAAGTGGTACTGCTGGATTTACCCAATAAAGAACGTCGTTTATTGGAGGCTTTAAAGCCGGTACGTGGTAACTATGATTATATTTTGATCGATTGTCCGCCCGCTTTAAGCATGCTTACGATCAACGCCTTAGTGGCTGCGGATTCGGTGATGATCCCGATGCAATGTGAGTACTTTGCCTTGGAAGGATTAACCGACTTGATTGGCAGTATCCAGCGCATTGCTGCGGAACTGAATCCTGCGCTGGAAATAGAAGGTATCTTGCGAACCATGTATGATCCGCGCTTAAGTTTAACCAATGATGTGTCGAATCAGTTAAAAGAGCATTTTGGTGAAAAACTGTATGACACCGTTATTCCACGCAATGTGCGCTTAGCTGAAGCGCCCAGCCATGGATTGCCAGCCTTGGTGTATGATAAACAGTCCCGTGGTGCTCAAGCTTATTTAGCGCTTGCTGGTGAATTATCACGTCGCCAGCGCGTCAGTCAGCGCGCTGCAACACGCGCATAAGGAATCATTATGGCGGTTAAAAAACGTGGCCTCGGACGTGGACTGGATGCATTGCTGGGTGGTGCAACAGCCAATACTCGGCAAGAGCAAGCAGCGCAAGTCAATACCAGTGAATTGCAACATCTGAGTGTAGAGTGCATTCAGCGCGGTAAGTATCAGCCGCGCGGTGATATGGATCAAACCAGCTTGGAAGAGCTGGCGCAATCGATCAAGGCACAAGGCGTTATGCAACCTATTGTTGTGCGTCTGATTGCTGAAAACAGCTATGAAATTATTGCCGGTGAACGCCGTTGGCGCGCTTCTAAACTGGCAGGTTTAGCTACCATTCCAGTATTGGTGCGTGATGTCACCGATGAAGCGGCGATTGCCATGGCGTTGATTGAAAATATCCAACGCGAAGATTTAAGTCCGATCGAAGAAGCGGTTGCTTTACAACGTTTGCAAAAAGAATTTGAGTTGACCCAGCAAGAAGTGGCTAATGCGGTAGGTAAGTCACGTGCTACTATCGCCAACTTATTGCGCTTAATTGGTTTGCCTGACGAGATTAAAACCTTGCTTAGCCATGGTGATCTAGAAATGGGCCATGCCCGTGCGTTGTTGGGGTTACCGCTCGATCAGCAAGTTGAGGCGGCGCGACATGTTGTCGCTAAGGGCTTTACTGTTAGACAAACCGAAGCCTTGGTTCGTAATATGTTGGTTGACAAGGCTGTTGTAGAGAAACCCGTTATTGATCCGGACGTGAAGCGTTTGGAACAAAAACTGGCCGAGCGTTTAGGTACTCAAGTACAGATTAAACACGGCCAAAAGGGCAAAGGACAACTGGTTATCAGTTATGCCACATTAGAAGAGTTGCAAGGTGTTTTAGCGCATATACGCTAATTTTTATAGCTGTTGGTCGTAAATATACGACATGACAGTTGAATGAGCGGCGTTAGCATCTTATACTCTGCGCGCAATTTTGTTGCTATTCGTTTCAAAGTGAAAAAATAGCGAAGGAATCAGATCAACAGTGGCGTATCGAAATAAAGTTCCTTTTCATCGTCAGCCAATGTTTCGCGTCATCGTGCTACAGGCTGCGATGGGCGCACTGATCGGATTGTTATTTGGTTTCACACAAGGATGGGTCGCCGCATACTCGGCTTGGCTGGGTGGGCTGACTGCATTACTACCGAATGCTTACTTTACGTACAAAGCATTTCAGTACTTTGGTGCGCGTTCCATAGCTGTCATTGTTCAGTCTTTTTGGGCTGGCGAAATGGGAAAATTAATTCTTACAGCATTGCTTTTTGCAGTGTTGTTCTTGGGGGTGAAGCCATTGAACGTACTTGCTGTGTTCATTGGTTATATTTTGGTGCAGATGACGTCTGCAACATCACTTCTTTTGACGAAAAGCTTTCTAAAGCGTTGAGCGGTTGAGGCATTTATGGCACAAGACTCTGTTGGATATATTCAGCATCACTTACAAAATCTGACCTATGGTAAGTTAGATGGCACTTGGCAGTTTGCACAAACTGCAGAGCAAGCCAGTGATATGGGCTTTATGGCAATCCACGTGGATACCATGGCGATGTCATTACTGATGGGCTTTATTTTCTTGTTTTTATTCCGTCGCGTGGCCGTTAAAGCCAACGAAGGTGTACCGACAGGACTACAAAACTTCGTTGAAGTGATTGTTGAATTTGTACAAAATATGGTTCGCGACACCTTTTACGGTCGTAGCGCACTGATTGCTCCATTAGCACTGACCGTTTTCATGTGGATCTTGCTAATGAACAGCTTAAAATGGATTCCAATTGATGTGATTCCAAGTTTAGCTGCTGCTGCGGGCTTACCCTATTTTAAATATGTACCTACTGCTGATCCAAACGCTACGTTCGGTATTTCTATTGGTGTGTTCTTCTTAATTGTGTTCTATAGCATTAAGATTAAAGGCATCGGTGGTTACACTAAAGAGCTGTCGTTTACCCCTTTTAAACACTGGTCGCTGATCCCGTTTAACTTGTTTCTTGAGTTATTAGGTCTGTTTACCAAACCATTAAGCCTTGCTTTGCGTCTGTTTGGTAACATGTACGCCGGTGAAGTGGTGTTTATCCTCATTGCGCTACTGCCGTTTTACGTACAGTGGGCGCTTTATGGGCCATGGGCAATCTTCCATATTCTGGTGATCCCGTTACAGGCCTTTATCTTTATGGTGCTGACCATCGTTTACCTGAGTTCAGCCCACGAAGAGAGCCATTGACGCGAAAGCGGGCGTTAACTTAAAACTTTAACTGTAAACTTGAAAACTTAAAACTCTAGGAGTAACTATGGAAATTGTAATTATCGCTGCTGCCATCATCCTCGGTATGGGCGCATTAGCAACTGGTTTAGGCTTTGCAATCTTAGGTGGCAAATTGCTCGAATCAACCGCGCGTCAGCCTGAGTTGGCACCACAATTACAAACTAAAACCTTTATCATGGCTGGTCTACTTGACGCTGTTCCAATGATTGGTGTTGGTATGGCTATGTACCTGATCTTCGTTGTAGCTCCTGGTATGGCAGGCTGATCTAGCGATTTCATCGCGCAGTAAAAATTACTGCGCGAAGTTATCTTTAAGATAAACAACGAAATAGCATGAGGTAGATCAGTGAATATTAATTTGACGCTTATTGGTCAATTGATTTCCTTCGCTATTTTTGTATGGTTTTGCATGAAGTTCGTATGGCCTCCAATTACGAATGCAATGGATGCACGCCAGAAGAAAATTGCTGAAGGTTTAGATGCAGCTGGACGCGCCGAGCGCGACCTAAAGCTTGCTCAAGAAAAAGCGACAGAAATGTTGCGTGACACGAAAAAAACTGCTTTAGAAATTCTTGATAAAGCGAATAAAACTGCCAGTGAAATCGTTGAAGAAGCTAAGCAACAAGCGCGTGCCGAAGGCGAACGTTTGATAGCTAACGCTAAAACAGAGATTGATCTTGAAGTGAATCGCGTAAAAGAAGATCTTCGTGCACAAGTTTCGGTATTAGCGGTTGCGGGCGCAGAACAAATCCTCGGTTCGTCTGTGGATGCAAGCGCTCATAATCAACTGGTCGAACAATTGGCCGCACAACTTTAAGCGAGGCAAGCGATGCTGAATATCAATACGCTTGCTCGACCTTACGCAAAAGCAGCATATGAGTTTGCTTCGGCTGCAGGTCAAGTTGACGCTTGGTCTGCGATGTTGGCATTAACTGCAGCGGCGGTAACAGAGCCGGTCATTATCAAGCAGCTGGGTAATCCTGCGCTGACTCGAGAAGGCAAGGTCGCGTTTCTAAAGCAAATGTGTGAAGGCAATATCGACGAAACATTCGGTAACTTTCTTAGCGTTCTTGGCGAGAATAGCCGTTTGACTTTACTCACTATAGTGCAAGAGATGTTTGAAGCTTTTAAAGCTGATGCTGATCGTACTGTAGAGGTTGAAGTACAGTCTGCTTTTGAACTGAGCGCAGAACAACTCCAAACACTGGCTGCCGCCTTATCCAAGCGGCTTGATCGTACCGTTCAACCCAAAGCGACTGTAAATCCCGCTTTAATTGGCGGTTTGCACATTCGTGCTGGTGACTTAGTTATTGACGGTTCGATCCGCGGCAGACTGAATAAGTTAGCCGAAGCGTTGAAATCCTGATTTGAGGGGCATGGCATGCAGCAACTGAATCCTTCCGAGATTAGCGAGATCATCAAGCAGCGTATTGCTAAGCTTGATGTATCTGCGCAAGCCCGTAATGAAGGCACAATCGTCAGCTTGTCTGACGGTATCGTACGTATCCACGGCTTAGCCGATGTAATGTACGGTGAAATGATTGAATTCCCAGGTGGTATTTTTGGTATGGCACTCAACTTGGAGCGTGACTCCGTTGGTGCTGTAATCTTGGGTAGCTTCTTCGGTTTGACCGAAGGTATGAGCGCCAAGTGTACCGGTCGCATCCTTGAAGTTCCGGTTGGTCCTGAACTGTTAGGTCGTGTGGTTGATGCACTGGGTAATCCAATTGATGGCAAAGGTCCAGTCGAAACCAAATTAACTGACGCAGTTGAAAAAGTTGCTCCAGGTGTAATTTGGCGTAAGTCGGTCGATCAACCTGTACAAACAGGTTACAAATCTGTCGATGCGATGATTCCTGTTGGCCGTGGTCAGCGTGAGTTGATCATTGGTGACCGTCAAATTGGTAAAACTGCTCTGGCTATCGATGCCATCATTAACCAAAAAGACAGCGGCATTAAGTGCGTCTACGTGGCCATCGGTCAAAAGCAATCAACCATTGCTAACGTAGTACGTAAACTTGAAGAGATGGGTGCACTGAGCAACACTATTATTGTTGCTGCCAGCGCATCTGAATCTGCTGCACTGCAATACTTGGCACCTTATGCCGGTTGCACCATGGGCGAGTACTTCCGTGACCGTGGTGAAGATGCGTTAATCGTTTACGATGACCTGTCTAAACAAGCGGTTGCTTACCGTCAGATTTCTCTGTTGTTACGTCGTCCACCAGGACGTGAAGCGTATCCAGGTGACGTGTTCTACCTCCACAGTCGTTTGTTGGAGCGTGCATCACGTGTATCTGAAGAGTACGTTGAAGCATTCACCAATGGTGCAGTGAAAGGCAAAACCGGTTCTTTAACCGCGCTGCCAATCATTGAAACCCAGGCGGGTGACGTATCAGCGTTCGTACCAACCAACGTAATTTCTATTACTGATGGTCAGATCTTCCTTGAGTCAGCCATGTTTAACTCAGGTATCCGTCCAGCAGTCAACGCAGGTATTTCGGTATCGCGTGTTGGTGGTGCAGCTCAGACTAAGATTATTAAGAAGCTTTCCGGCGGTATTCGTACTGCACTGGCTCAGTACCGCGAATTGGCGGCCTTTGCTCAGTTTGCTTCTGACTTGGATGAAGCGACGCGTAAACAGCTTGAGCACGGTCAACGTGTAACTGAGCTGATGAAACAGAAACAGTACGCACCAATGTCTATCGCTGATATGTCTGTGTCTTTGTATGCTGCTGAACGTGGCTTCTTGACCGATGTAGAAGTTAATAAAGTGGGTGCTTTTGAGGCAGCCTTGTTAGCCTTCTTCAAACGTGACTACGCTGACTTAATGGCGAAGATCAATGAGAAGGGTGACTTTAATAACGATATCGATGCTTCTATTAAAGCAGGCATCGAGAAGTTTAAGGCCACTCAGAGCTGGTAAGCCGCAGTGGGGGTGTTAAAGCCCCTACTTGCTTAACCTGAAGGGTGACAAATGGCAGGCGCAAAAGAGATTCGCAGTAAAATTGCGAGCATCAAAAGTACGCAAAAGATTACAAGTGCCATGGAAAAAGTGGCGGTCAGTAAAATGCGCAGAGCACAACAGCGCATGAATCTTGGCCGTCCCTATGCAGAGCGCATACGTCAGGTCATTGGCCATTTAGCTGAAGCCAATGCCGAGTACAAGCATGCATTCATGGTCGAACGTCCGGTTAAACGCGTGGGTTATATCCTCGTGTCGACCGATCGTGGTCTATGCGGCGGTCTGAACTTTAACCTGTTCAAGGCCCTGATTAATAATATGAAGGGCTTACAACAAGATGGCGTTCAAGCAGAGTTCTGCGTGATCGGCAAAAAAGGTGTAAGTTTCTTCCGTAGTTACGGTGGCAATGTCGTTGCAGCAATCACTGATCTCGGTGAGCAGCCAGCAATTACTGACTTAATTGGCAGTATTAAAATTATGCTGGATGGCTTTGCTGAAGGTCGTCTTGATCGCTTATACATAGTGTCCAACAAATTTGTGAATACTATGACGCAGAAACCAACAGTTGAGCAGTTAGTGCCACTGGCGGTTGATGTGGGACTCGAAGGCGATCGTCTTGGCTCTTGGGATTACATTTACGAACCTGATGCACAGCAATTGCTGGATGCTCTGATTGTTCGTTATATCGAATCTCAGGTCTACCAAGCGGTTGTTGAGAATTCAGCATGCGAACAAGCGGCTCGAATGATTGCAATGAAAAATGCAACAGATAATGCTGGTGACCTTATTGATAACCTACAACTGGTTTACAACAAGGCTCGTCAAGCAGCGATCACTCAAGAAATTTCAGAAATCGTCGGCGGCGCGGCCGCGGTTTAAGAACGGTTCAAATATTCAGAGGAACCAGATATGAGTAACGGACGTATCGTTCAAATTATCGGCGCCGTCATCGACGTGGAATTTCCACGTGAACAGGTCCCGAACATTTATGACGCACTGTTAGTACAGGGCGTTGAAACTACATTAGAAGTTCAACAACAGTTGGGCGACGGTGTAGTACGTACTATTGCCATGGGTTCGACCGAAGGTCTAAAACGTGGTCTAGAAGTGGTGAACTCAGGCGGTCCTATTACTGTACCAGTGGGCGTTAAAACCCTCGGTCGTATCATGGACGTATTGGGTAATCCAATCGACGAAGCGGGCCCAATTGGCGAAGAAGAGCGTTGGGGTATTCACCGCCCAGCACCGTCTTATGCAGAGCAAGCGGGCGGTAACGAAATTCTAGAAACAGGTATTAAGGTTATTGACCTTGTTTGCCCGTTCTCTCGCGGTGGTAAAGTGGGTCTGTTCGGTGGTGCCGGTGTTGGTAAAACCGTCAACATGATGGAGCTGATTCGTAACATTGCTATCGAGCACAGTGGTTACTCAGTATTCGCTGGTGTGGGTGAGCGTACTCGTGAAGGTAACGACTTCTACCACGAGATGAAAGACTCTAACGTACTTGATAAAGTAGCGTTGGTTTACGGTCAAATGAACGAGCCACCAGGTAACCGTTTACGTGTTGCTTTGACCGGCTTGACCATGGCGGAAAAGTTCCGTGACGAAGGTCGTGACGTACTGTTGTTTATTGACAACATTTACCGTTACACCTTAGCCGGTACTGAAGTATCTGCACTGTTAGGCCGTATGCCTTCAGCGGTAGGTTACCAGCCAACCTTGGCTGAAGAAATGGGTGTTCTGCAAGAACGTATTACCTCGACTAAGTCAGGTTCCATTACTTCTATTCAAGCGGTATACGTACCTGCGGATGACTTAACTGACCCATCTCCAGCAACCACGTTTGCGCACTTGGATGCGACTGTTGTTCTATCACGTGATATTGCATCTTTGGGTATTTACCCTGCAATTGACCCACTGGATTCAACCTCACGTCAACTTGATGCGTCAATCATTGGTCAAGAGCATTATGATTGTGCACGTGGTGTTCAGTACGTATTGCAACGCTACACCGAGCTAAAAGATATCATTGCGATTCTAGGTATGGACGAGCTGTCTGAAGAAGATAAGCAGTTAGTATCTCGTGCGCGTAAAATCCAACGCTTCCTGTCTCAGCCATTCTTTGTGGCCGAGGTCTTCACCGGTGCGTCAGGTAAATACGTATCGCTGAAAGATACCATCCGTGGTTTCCAAGGTATCTTAAATGGTGATTACGATCACATGCCAGAACAAGCGTTCTACATGGTTGGTAGCATCGAAGAAGCCGTTGAAAAAGCGAACAAAATGTAATTTGCGAGCCGTAATGGTGAGCAATAGGGCAGCGGGTGCATTGGCATCCGCTCAGCCGTAAAACTGAGGCGATTTATATGGCCAGCAGAACAGTCCAGTGTGACATTGTTAGTGCAGAAGAAGAGTTGTTCTCGGGTCGGGTCGAAATGGTCATCGCTCATGGTCACATGGGTGATTTGGGTATTTTGCCTGGTCACACCCCCTTGATCTCTACAATTAAACCGGGCCCTGTCCGGGTAATTAAGCAAGGTGGTGGCGAAGAGGTGTATTACATCTCGGGTGGCTTTATCGAAGTGCAGCCAAGCATGGTTAAGGTTTTGGCAGATACGGCAATCCGTGCTGCTGACCTTGATGAAGCGGCAGCTCTTAAAGCGAAAAAAGCTGCTGAACAAGCAATTCAAGAGCAGAGTGCTGATTTTGATTATGCGGCTACAGCGATACGCTTAGCAGAAGCGGTAGCGCAATTACGCACCATTTCGGAGCTGCGTAATAAAATCCGTCGATAAGCAAATCATGCTTCATCGAAACAATAAAAAAGGGTAGCCTATGGCTGCCCTTTTTTATTGCTTATTTTTCAAATTTTAAGCGCCGTACAACTTTTTATTTAGGATTTATAGCATGTCGTTGGATATTATTATTCTCGCCGCTGGCCAAGGTACGCGTATGCGTTCGGCCTTACCCAAAGTACTGCATCCCATCGCTGGCCAACCCATGCTCACGCATGTAGTGCAAACAGCACGGCGCTTACAGCCAGACAGTATTCAAGTGGTGATTGGCCATGGTGCTGAGGCTGTACGTGAGCAGCTTGCTGCTGACGATATTAATTTTGTCGTACAAAACGAACAGTTAGGTACCGGTCATGCGGTTGCGCAAGCGGTGCCTTACTTAAAGGCAGAGCACACCTTAGTGTTATACGGTGATGTGCCTCTGATTGAGGCTGCTACGCTAGAAAGCTTGTTGACGCAGCTCTCGACAGACAGCATGGCGTTATTGACAGTCAACCTCGATAACCCCGCCGGTTATGGTCGTATCGTGCGCAACAGTGCCGGTGCAGTCCAAGCGATTGTTGAGCATAAAGATGCCAATTCTGAGCAGTTACAAATCAGTGAAGGTAATACCGGTATTCTTGCTGCTCCGCGCTTGGCCCTTACCGATTGGTTAAGCCGTCTATCCAATAGCAATGCCCAAGGCGAATACTACCTAACCGATATTATCGCCATGGCTGTAGCTGATGGCTTACGCGTCGCCACTGAAACTGCTGTTGATACGATGGAAGTACAGGGCGCCAATGATCGCCTGCAGCTTTCAGCGCTTGAGCGTCACTATCAGCAACGTGCGGCACGGCGTTTAATGGCGCAAGGCGTGACTTTGCTTGATCCTGCGCGTTTTGATCTGCGCGGTGAGGTCAGTGTTGGTCGTGATGTATTGATTGATATTAATGTGATCTTAGAAGGCTGTGTCGAGATTGCGGATAATGTTTCGATTGGCCCCAATTGCGTGATTAAAGACTCTATTTTACGTGCCGGCGCGGTGATTAAAGCCAATAGCCATTTAGACGGTGCTGATATTGGTGAAGGTGCCGACTGTGGTCCATTTGCGCGTTTACGTCCAGGAACCGTATTGGCTGCACGCGCACATGTGGGTAACTTTGTTGAGCTGAAAAATACCCGTCTAGGTGAAGCCGCTAAAGCCGGTCACCTAACCTATTTAGGTGACAGTGAGATTGGCGCACGCACTAATGTTGGCGCCGGCACTATTACCTGCAATTACGATGGTGCAAATAAATTTAAAACTGTGATGGGGGAAGATGTCTTTATTGGCTCAAACAGCTCATTGGTTGCACCGCTGCATTTAGGCGATGGTTCAACCACCGGCGCAGGCTCAACGATTACTGCAGATGTGCCCGCGCATGCGTTGGCCGTTGGCCGTGGGCGTCAGCGTAATTTAGAAAACTGGCCGCGACCAACAAAGCGTTAAGTTCAGCGACCCTGTCTGAAAGCTGCTTAGCGCTTTATGTGTTAAGCAGCTTTTTTTGTTTTGATAATTAATCAAAAGAAGAATTAAAAATTTGATTCTTAATGGATATTTGCTGATTCATCGTCCAGAAATCATAGAGCACACCCAGTAAGAAAAAACCGCCTGTGCATAAGTATAAAATCCCAGTGATCCATTTACCTTGATACATACGGTGCACGCCGAATACACCTAAAAAAGTTAAGAGAATCCACGCAATATTGTAATCAATACGGCCTGCATGAAAGCGAAGGCTCGCTTGTCGGTCCATGCTGGGGATTAAAAATAAATCAATAATCCAGCCGATAAAGAACAAGCCCAGGGTAAAAAACCAAATGGTTCCAGTGATGGGTTTGCCGTAGTAAAAACGATGCGAACCTAAAAAACCAAAGATCCATAACAAATAACCCATGACTGGGGTGTGGCTGTCTGTGCTGTAACGCATAATACAATCCTTCATCTGAGTCGTAGCTATACGACTGGTCGCTGATCAAATAGTTGCGTGCTTATTTATCTATACCTGGGTCAAGACGCGCTTCAATATCGTGCTTAAGCGGTTGACGTAGACCACATAAAAACGCTAATTCAGCTACGACAAACAATGGGCCAATGGCTAAGCCCATAATGTCATCGATAAACGCAGGTTTACGACCTTCATAATAGTGTCCGATAAACTGAATCATCCAACCGATGATAAAGCTACTGATACCCCAAGTTAACCAAGCGCTTGTGGATAACTGCGCGCAATGCATTGCCAACCATACACAGAGAGCAAGCAAGACCGTCATGCTTGCTCCGAGGCTCAGATCCAAGCCTAGATAAAACACAGCGGCGGCAATACTTACGGCCAGTGCGGGCGATAGCCAAAGCCCATAGACAAAAAATCCAGGGCGTGAGAGTAAAATAGCCACAGCGATAACAATCAGTGGAATCCCTATAAAGTGACTCATAATATTGCGCTGATCGCGGTGATAAGCTGCATATTGAGTTAAGTGATCAGTTAGCGTTTTCATTATTGGCTTTACGCTGATACACAATAGATTCTTGATCGTAGACTTGATAAATGCACTCCATCAACGACTGTATATTTGAATTTTCATCCATATTGCGTGCCGCTAAAAATACAGGGCTGATCGCTGCCTTATCCAATAGTGGGATAAATTTTAGATTGGGGATCTGAATCGCTCTAGCACTTTGCGGAATAATACAAATACCTTCATCTGCAGCCACTAAGCCCAAGGCCAGCTGAACCTCTCGCACTTCTATTAAATGGCTAGGGTCGAAGCCATGCTCATAAAATAAACTGCGCATCTGAGTCGAAAAATTAGGCTTAGAATGATTAGGATAGATGAAAATATTTTCATCAATAATATTAGATAAATACAAGCCTTGCTCAAAGATACAGAGATGGTGCTGTGCGTGTACAGCAACCATTAATGGTTCCTCTCTTAACAAAATACGGTGGATTGCTGGGTCTGAGATCCTCAAACGGCCAAATCCTACATCTATTTTCCCTTCTTTTAGTGCTTCTATTTGTTGTTTTGTATTCATTTCTTGCAGCTCTATTCTCAATTTCGGCTGCTGTTGACGGAATAAGTAAATTATCTTTGGTAGTAAGCCGAACAATAAAGAGCCCACAAAACCAATAGTCAAGGTTTTTTCAGCCGTGCCCACGCGTTGGGTCATCATTTTTATTTCTTCTGCATTGGCTAAAAGCTTTACAGCATGTAGATAAAAGAATTGACCAACCTCAGTTGTTTTTACCGGCCGACTGCCACGCTCAAAGAGCTGTACGCCTAGCTCAAGCTCAAGATTTTGAATTTGGCGGCTTAATGGTGGCTGTGAAATAAAGAGCCTCTCCGCCGCTTTTGTATAGCTCTGCTCTTCAACAACAGCAACATAATATTTCAAGTGCCGTAATTCCACTTCCGTATACCTTTAAAGTATAAAAAGATGCTGATTAAGTCTTAGACAGCAGTAAATTTGTTCTATTAGAGTATAGGCAGTCAATGAGCAGCACAAGAAATATAGGCGAATTATGTATAAAAATATAGAAACATTGCTGGTGAAAATTCCAACTATTCGCCCACATAAAATGGCCGTAGCCACAATGCACGCGCAAACATTAGTTTTGGTTAAAGTGACCACTGATGATGGTGTTATTGGTTGGGGTGAAGCAACGACTATTGGTGGTTTGGGTTATGGTGAAGAAAGTCCAGAGAGTATCAAGGCTAATATTGAAAGCTATTTTTCTCCTCTGATGAAGTCTTTACCGCCAGCAAACTTAGCTCAAACACTGTTTGCAATTAAAAATAATATTCAAGGTAATCGCTTTGCTAAATGTGCGATTCAAACTGCATTACTGGATATTCATGCACAGCGATTGGGGCTGCCTTTAAGTGAAGTATTAGGTGGGCGTTTACGTGAAAGCGTTCCCGTGTTGTGGGTTTTAGCATCAGGTGATACAGAAAAAGATATCGCTGAAGCGCATCAGATGATCAAGGCGAAACGACACAATATATTTAAACTGAAAATTGGCTCGCGTACGGTAGAAGAAGATGTTGAGCATGTGCTGTCTATTAAGCAGGCACTGGGTGCTGATGTATCAATTCGTGTTGATGTCAATCAGGCATGGACAGAACTCGAGGCTAATAAAGGTATTAGCCTCCTTCAAGCGGGGGGAATTGATTTAATTGAGCAACCTTGTACAACTGAAAATGACGACGCCATGGCGCGTCTTACGCGTAAGTTCGATATCGCAATTATGGCGGATGAGTCACTTAAGGGGCCTGAAACAGCCTATAACTTAGCAAAGCGTAATGCTGCTTCAGTATTTGCGGTGAAAATTGCTCAGTCAGGTGGCCTTCTAGAAAGTTGTGAAGTCAGTCGGCTTGCAATGCTTGCTGGAATTGATCTGTATGGTGGAACCATGCTGGAAGGCCCTGTCGGTACTATAGCCTCTGCCCATGTATTCTCTACATTTGAGAGCCTTGCCTATGGCACAGAACTTTTTGGTCCCTTGTTGCTGACCGAACATATTCTTAAAGCCCCGCTACAGTACGAAAATTTCGGATTGGTTATTCCAAGTACGCCTGGGCTTGGAATCGAGTTAGATGAAAATAAAATTGATAACTTGCGTTTTAAATAACTATTAAATTGATTTTGGAGAATTTATGATTTTTCATGTACGTATGGATGTAAATATTCCGTTAGATATTGATGAAGAGAAAATAAATCAGATTAAGTTAAAAGAAAAAATGTATTCCCAGTCTTTACAAGAGCAAGGTAAATGGCGTCACTTGTGGAGGATTTCCGGCGAATATTCAAATATCAGTATATTTGATGTAGAGAGTAATGAAGAGCTACATAATCTATTACAAGGTTTACCTCTTTTCCCTTATATGGATATTAATGTTATGCCACTTAATCGTCATCCATCGTCTATTCGTGAAAGCGATATTTAATAAATATTAAATATCAAAGTAAAAAACAATTAAAATAAAAAGTAAAAGGTGAAAAAATGAAATATACAGATATTGAAGCACTTGTAAAAAAAATGAACATTGATACAGCAAAAGGTGCTGTTGATAAGCGAGTCCAAGAGATTGTCGTTCGTTTAGTCACTGATTTATTTAAAGCGATTGAAGATCTTGATTTAACTCAATCTGAAGTTTGGAAAGGTTTAGAGTACTTAACTGATGCAGGGCAGGCTAATGAATTAGGTTTATTAGCAGCGGGATTAGGTTTGGAACACTTCCTTGATCTTCGCGCTGATGAAGCCGATGCTCAGGCTGGCGTCATAGGCGGTACACCGAGAACGATTGAAGGGCCTTTATATGTTGCAGGGGCTCCTGAAACTGTAGGTTTTGCGCGTATGGATGATGGTTCTGAGTCAGATACGGTTGACACCCTATTTGTTGAAGGCTTGGTGAGAGATACAGAGGGTAATATTATTGAAGGGGCCAAAGTGGAAATTTGGCATGCCAATAGTTTAGGTAACTACTCATTTTTTGATAAAAGCCAATCTGATTTCAACTTGCGTCGCACCATTTTTACAGACACTAACGGTCAATATGTTGCACAGACAACAATGCCTGTTGGTTATGGCTGCCCACCAGAAGGCACAACTCAGGCGTTACTGAATAAGTTAGGCCGTCACGGCAATCGACCATCGCATATCCACTATTTTGTGTCGAGCCCAGGCTATAGAAAGCTGACCACACAGTTCAACCTTGAGGGTGATGAGTACCTTTGGGATGACTTTGCGTTCGCAACGCGTGATGGCTTAGTTGCAACTGCTGTTGATGTCACTGATAGCACTGCAATCGAAACTCGAGGCTTAAACAAACCATTTAAACAAATAAACTTTGATGTTGTATTAGTTAAAGATACGGCTAATGCCCCGACTACAGAAATTGAGCGTCGCCGCGCTTAAGTCAATTTGTGTATCAGTTACTGCCGGTACTTACTGGCAGTTACAACCTTTGTTTGCCTTGGTGTTTGGAGATAAGAATATGCCTAATATACCCGTTACTAATATTAGTCATCTCGATAGTATCGATGATTTACTTGTTGAAAATTATGAGACTGGCGAATTCAAGCTGCATAGATCTGTATTTACAGATAAAACTTTGTTCGACCTTGAGATGAAATATATCTTTGAAGGTAACTGGGTTTATTTAGCGCATGAAAGCCAAGTTAAAAATAATAACGACTACTATACAACTCATATTGGCCGTCAGCCGATTATTATTGCGCGTAATCGTACTGGTGAGTTAAATGGCATGATTAACGCGTGCTCACACCGCGGTGCACAGATTTGTCGTAATAAAAAAGGTAATAAGGCAACCTACACCTGCCCATTCCATGGTTGGACTTTTAACAACTCTGGTAAATTATTAAAAGTTAAAGATCCTGTTGATGCTGGGTATTCTGATTGTTTCAATACAGAAGGCTCACACGACCTGAAAAAACTAGCACGCTTTGAAAGCTATAAAGGCTTTTTGTTTGGTAGTTTAAATCCAGATGTATTGCCGTTAGAAGAATTTCTAGGTGAGACCACTAAAATTATTGACATGATTGTAGGTCAGTCTGATCAGGGTTTAGAGGTGTTGCGCGGAGCTTCAACTTACGTGTATGACGGTAACTGGAAACTGACCGCTGAAAACGGTGCTGATGGCTACCATGTTTCCGCCGTGCATTGGAACTATGCCGCGACCACCCAACAGAGAAAAGAAAAAGATGCTGTTGATAATATTCGTGCAATGAGCGCGGGTAGCTGGGGTAAGCAAGGCGGTGGTTCATATGGCTTTGATAATGGCCATATGTTGCTTTGGACACAGTGGGCCAACCCAGAAGATCGTCCTAACTTTACTAAGTCTGAAGAATATACTAAAAAATTTGGCGCACCCATGTCCAAGTGGATGATCGAGCGTTCACGTAACTTATGCCTCTATCCAAATGTTTATTTAATGGATCAGTTTGGTTCGCAAATACGTGTGCTGCGCCCGCTTTCTGTTGACAGAACAGAAGTCACTATTTATTGCATTGGCCCTGTTGGAGAAGCGTCAGAAGCACGTGCAAGACGTATTCGTCAATATGAAGACTTTTTTAATGCGTCAGGTATGGCAACACCTGATGATCTTGAAGAGTTCCGCGCCTGCCAAGAGGGCTACAACGGTATTGCGCTTGAGTGGAATGATATGTGCCGTGGATCAAAACATTGGGTCCAAGGGCCTGATGCTGTAGCTGATGAAATTGGTCTTAAGCCAAAGCTAAGCTGTATTAAAACTGAAGATGAAGGTCTGTATTTAGCGCAGCATCAGTACTGGCTAAGTGCGATGAAAAAAGCAATTACTGCAGAGCAGAACCTTGCGATCTTAAATGCTTCAGAGCAGGGAGAGTAGTCATGAGCGTTACGCCAAACATAGTGGATGTTAAAGCATTTTTATATCGTGAAGCTCGTTTACTGGACGATGAGCGCTGGGATGATTGGTTGGCATGTTATGCACCAAGCGCATCTTTTTGGATGCCTTCTTGGGATGATGACGATCGTCTAACTGAGGATCCGCAGTCTGACATCTCACTGATTTATTATGCCGACCGCCAAGGCTTAGAGGATCGTGTTTTCCGTATAAAAACAGAGCGCTCTTCTGCAACCATGCCAGATACACGAACCAGTCATAATATTAGTAACGTTGAAGTTGTTGAGTGTGATGGCAGTAAAGTTACCGTTCGTTTTAATTGGAACACTTTAAGTTATCGTTATAAGAAAAGTTATAGTTATTTTGGTATGTCTCGTTATGAAATTGACTTTTCTGGTGAGCACCCACAAATACTTAGTAAGTATGTGATTCTGAAAAATGATTATATCAATCAAGTTATTGATATTTATCATCTTTAAAATCTGTCTTGTTCGGTAATAATTTCAGCTATTTAAAAACTGGCTGAAAGATAAAGTGTTTTAAGGTTTTATATAGGATCTTCAGTCATGTCAAATCATAATGTAGCTCTTCAGTTTGAAGATGGTGTTACGCGCTTTATTACAGTTGCTCAGGGTGAGATTTTATCTGATGCTGCGTATCGTCAAAAAATTAACATCCCCTTAGACTGTCGTGATGGTGCCTGTGGAACATGCCGAGCATTTTGCGAGACGGGCTCCTTTGATATGCCTGAAGAGACATATATTGAAGATGCTTTAACGCCAGAAGAGGCTGCGCAAGGTTATATTTTAGCTTGCCAATGTAAGCCAACCTCAGATGCGGTATTTCAGATCCAGGCGTCTTCTGACGTGTGTAAGACTGAAGTGCATGAGTTCCAAGGGACCTTAGCCAACCTTGATAAAGTCTCAGACTCTACGATCGCTTTTGATATTAAGCTTGATGATGGGCAGCCAGAGATTAATTTCTTAGCTGGCCAATATGTCAAAGTTTCTATTCCGGGCACCAGCGAATCGCGCTCTTATTCTTTCAGTACTAAACCAGGTGAGAGCTTGACTGGTTTTGTTGTACGCAATGTTACCAATGGCCAGATGAGTGAGTACCTCAGTGTTAACGCAAAAGTAGGTGATCCCATCACTTATACAGGGCCTTATGGCAGTTTTTACTTACGTACTATTGTGCGTCCGACCATTATGTTTGCTGGTGGCACTGGTATTGCTCCCTTTTTATCCATGCTGCAAGTGCTTGAAGACAAAGGTTCTGAGTATCCAATTCGTTTAGTGTTTGGCGCCACTAACGATTTTGATCTCGTGGCGCTAGATAAGCTCAATGCGCTGCAAGATAAATTCCCTTGGTTTGAATTTCGTACCGTTGTTTCTAGTCCTGAAATCAATTATCCGCGCAAAGGGTATGTCACGGGCCATGTTGAGAGTGAATGGCTTAATGCCGGTGATGTCGATATTTACCTCTGTGGGCCTGTCCCTATGGTTGATTCTGTGCGCGGTTGGTTAGATAGCGAAAGCGTCCATCCTGCAAACTTCTTTTTTGAAAAATTCTCAGCAAATTAAATTTTCTGGAGAAAATAAGTATGTTAGATCGTCAAAGATTTTTAAATAAAGTCGTTATTGTGACCGGTGCGGCTCAGGGGATTGGTCGCGGTGTTGCTGTGCAAATCGCCGCAGAAGGTGCACAAGTGGTGCTAGTTGATCGCTCAGAATATGTGGCAGAAGTCTTCAACGAGATTAAACAGGCTGGCGGCGAAGCGATTACAGTTAATGCTGACTTAGAAGTCTTAGCCGGTGCGCAAGCTGTCGTAGAAAAAACCATACAGACCTATGGCCGTATTGACGCACTTATCAATAATGTCGGCGGCGCTATTTGGATGAAACCCTTCCAAGAGTTTTCTGAAGAGGAAATCATCAAAGAAGTAGGACGTTCATTGTTTCCGACCTTGTGGTGCTGCCGCGCAGTATTGCCGGAAATGATCAAAAGTCAGAAAGGTACGATCGTCAATGTTTCATCGATTGCTACCTGTGGCATTAATCGAGTGCCTTACTCAGCGTCAAAAGGTGGTGTGAATGCTTTGACTGCTTCGTTAGCTTTAGAGCATGCCAAAGATGGTATTCGCGTGAATGCGGTGGCAACCGGCGGAACAGAAGCGCCGCCGCGTAAGGTTTCACGTAACGATAACCCTATGTCAGACAATGAAAAACAATGGATGCAGGAAGTGGTTGAACAAACCATTGAGCGTACCTTCTTTGGACGCTATGGAAGTATCCAGGAGCAGGTTAATGCGATCTTGTTTTTGGCTTCCGATGAGTCCTCTTATATAACCGGCACAGTACTCCCTGTCGGTGGTGGTGATAAGGGCTAGTTCCGATCACTTAAGCTCAGACGTAGAGTTAGAGACCTAATGAAAAATCTAATAAAACAACTACAAAAAGATTGGTCTATCTCAGCCACTGTTGCAGGTTTTTTAGCTGTCTTGATTTCATACTCAGGCCCGTTAATTATTTTTTTCCAAGCCGCGCAGCAAGCCGAAGTATCTGTGGCGATGATGGCATCATGGATCTGGGGTGTGTCTATTGGTGCAGCAGTCGCGGGTATTTATCTATCAATAAAGTTTAAGGTGCCGGTCATTACGGCGTGGTCTGCGCCAGGCACTGCTTTACTGGTTACGTTATTTCCAAGTATTACTTTGAATGAAGCTATTGGTGCTTATATCACCACTGCAGTGGTGATATTTATCATCGGTGTGACCGGCTACTTTGATAAGTTATTAAGGTTTATTCCGCAGAGTATTGCTGCGGCTATGATGGCGGGGATCTTATTTCAGTTTGGTCTAGGGCTTTTTTCAGCAACAGATACAATGCCTATTATTGTGTTTGGCATGCTATTGGTATTCCTTGTGGCGAAGCGCTTTACACCGCGTTACGTGATGATTTGGGTATTGGGTTTAGGTATTGCGTTAAGTCTATTTTTGGGGGAAATCAATCCTGTCGCTGTAGATTTCTCTTTAACTGTTCCGCAGTTTATTGCTCCACACTGGACATGGGGTTCAACCTTAAACCTTGCTATCCCGTTGATTCTGGTCAGCCTTACTGGGCAATTTTTACCTGGCATGGCCATTATGAAGCTCAATGGCTATGACGTACCTGCTAGACCTATGATTAGCGTAACTAGCATTGTTTCAGTTTTTGTAGCCTGTGTGGGCGGTATAACAATTGTTCTAGCATCAATCACTGCTGCTTTATGCTTGGGTAAAGATGCACATGAACTTAAAGATAAACGCTATATAGCCGGCGTTGCTAATGGTTTGTTTTATATTTTAGGCGGGTTATTTGCAGGCAGCATTGTCATGCTATTTAGCCTACTTCCTAAAGAGCTTGTCGCTGCTCTAGCTGGCTTGGCTTTACTCGGTGCTATTGGAAGTAATATCTCAATGGCTATTCAGCATGAAGCGAATCGTGACTCCGCATTAATTACTTTTTTAGCTACAGCATCAGGCATGAGCTTTTTAGGTATCAGCTCTGTGTTTTGGGGCATTTGTATCGGTGTCGCTGCACACTTAATTCTGACTAAGCGTAACCCTATAAGGATTGATGCAGTTGCTGCAGAGCAATGTTCAAAAAACTAATACGTATTTAATATTACTTTCTGGGAAGCATTATGATTGATAAAACTTCAGCTCCTTTAATCGAAGCGCTTTCAAAGATTAAAGATGGTTCCACGATCATGATTGGTGGTTTTGGAACCGCTGGTCAGCCTGCAGAACTCATTGATGGTTTGATTGAGCTGGGCGTTAAAGATCTTATTATCGTCAATAATAATGCCGGTAACGGTGACTACGGTTTAGCCAAGCTTTTAAAAACGGGTGCCGTGCGTAAAATTATTTGTTCATTTCCGCGTCAGTCTGACTCTTGGGTATTTGACGAATTATACCGAGCGGGAAAAATTGAATTAGAACTGGTTCCGCAAGGCAACTTAGCTTGCAGAATTCAAGCTGCAGGTATGGGACTTGGGCCGATTTACACACCAACGGGCTTTGGTACCACCCTGGCTGAAGGCAAGCCAGTATTAAATTATGAAGGTAAAGACTTCGTCTTAGAAAACCCGATCCGTGCTGACTTTGCTTTAATCAAAGCGCATCAAGGCGATCGTTGGGGCAATTTAGTGTATCGAAAATCAGCGCGTAACTTTGGTCCCATTATGGCCATGGCTGCGGATGTGACTATTGCTCAAGTGAAAGAAGTGGTAGAGCTGGGTGCGCTGGATCCTGAGCACATTATTACTCCAGGTATTTTTGTGCAACACGTCGTGCAAGTCGAACCTCAATCAGAGTTGGAGTAAACAAATGAGCTATATCAAATTAACTCGCGATCAAATTGCTGAGCGTGTTGCCCAAGATATTCCTGAAGGGGCTTACGTTAACTTAGGTATTGGTTTACCCACTCGGATTGCCAGCTACTTACCGACAGATAAAGAAGTGTTCTTACATTCTGAAAACGGTTTATTGGCCTTTGGTCCTTCACCTGAGCTCGGTGAAGAAGATCCAGAACTGATTAATGCGGGTAAAGAATTTGTCACCATGCTGACCGGCGGTGCCTATTTCCACCATGGCGACTCCTTTGCCATGATGCGCGGTGGTCACTTGGATATCTGTGTGCTTGGCGCGTTTCAGGTTGCTCAGAACGGTGATCTTGCTAATTGGCATACAGGCGCACCTGATGCAATTCCTGCTGTGGGTGGCGCAATGGATCTGGCTGTTGGCGCAAAAAAAGTATTTGTAACTACGGACCATGTCACCAAACAGGGTGAGCCTAAATTGGTGAGCGCATTAACTTATCCGGCGACAGGCTTAAAGTGCGTTGACCGTATTTATACCGACCTCTGTGTTATCGACGTAACTCAACAGGGATTTGAGGTTATAGAGAAAGTTGAAGGTTTAAGTTTTGCAGAGTTGCAGTCCATGACAGGTGCAGAGCTGATTGACGCAACTGCATAAGTTTATTTGATTAAGAAACTGGCATCAATTCATAGAAACTTCTAGGTTTTTAGAATATTAAGGATATTTATCAAAATGAAAAATGCATATATTGTCGATGCCATTCGTACCCCTTTTGCTCGATATGCAGGCAGTTTGGCATCGATTCGTGCGGATGATTTAGGTGCCCTTCCACTTAAAGCATTAATTGAGCGCAACCCTTCTGTGAATTGGCAGCAGGTTGATGACTTGATTTATGGGTGTGCAAACCAAGCCGGTGAGGATAACCGTAACGTTGGCCGCATGTCGGCTTTGCTTGCAGGGCTGCCTTATTGTGTGCCAGCAACTACGATTAACCGATTATGTGGTTCCTCGTTAGATGCTATTGCTATTGCTGCTCGTGCGATTAAATCAGGCGAAGCCGATTTGATTATTGCTGGTGGTGTTGAGTCCATGTCACGTGCGCCACTGGTAATGGGTAAAGCTAAGACGCCTTATGATCGTAGCCAAGTGATGGAAGATACGACCATGGGCTGGCGTTTTATTAATCAGCAGTTAAAAGAGTTGTACGGCGTAGAAAGCATGCCACAAACTGCTGAAAACGTGGCTGAGCAATTCAATATCAGTCGTGCAGACCAAGATGCTTTCGCTTTGCAAAGTCAGCAGCGTACTGCCGCTGCACAAACGCATGGTTTTTTTGCTAATGAAATTGTCCCTGTCGAAGTGCCGCAGCGTAAAGGTGAGCCTATTATTTTTGCTCAAGATGAGCATCCACGATCCTCTACTAGGTTAGAAAACTTAGCCAAGCTTAGGCCGATTGTGAAGCCTGGCGGAACCATTACCGCTGGAAATGCTTCAGGTGTTAATGATGGTGCCGGCGCAGTACTGATTGCCTCGGATGCTGCACTTGTACAGCACGGCTTAAAGCCTCGCGCAAAAATAATTGGTGCAACCGTTGTTGGCGTCGAGCCAAGAATAATGGGCTTTGCTCCAGCACCGGCAATTGAAAAGCTTCTGAAAAAGACCGGCTTAACCCTTGAGCAAATGGATGTGATTGAGCTTAATGAGGCTTTTTCTGCACAAGCTTTGGCGGTGACGCGCAGCTTAGGTTTGCCCGATGACTCTGCCAAAGTGAATCCAAATGGCGGGGCTATTTCCATTGGTCATCCCTTAGGTGCTTCCGGTGTGCGCTTAGTGGCGACAGCGCTCAATGAGCTGGAAAGAACCCAGGGCCAGTATGCGCTGTGCTCTATGTGCATCGGCGTCGGCCAAGGTATTGCTTTAATTATTGAGCGTGTTTGAGGTTGGAGTATTAAAATGCCAGAGTTAAATGTAAAGGGTGTTAGGTTAAATTATCAAACATTTGGTGATGCGACTCACCCAGCGTTAGTCCTTTCTAATTCGCTGGGAACCAATCTTTCCATGTGGAAATCGCAAGTCGAGTTTTTCAAAAAAAACTTTTATGTGATTTGTTATGACACCCGTGGACATGGTGCTTCATCAACCCCGGCAGGCCCTTATACAGTAGAGCAGCTGGGACAAGATGTTATTGATTTGCTTGATCATTTAAAAGTAGAGAAAGCCAGTTTTTGTGGCATCTCTATGGGTGGTTTAGTTGGCCAGTGGCTGGCTATACATAAAGCAGAGCGCTTAAATAAAGTGATTGTGTGTAATACCGCAGCGAAAATTGGTCAGGCCAAAGCCTGGTTAGAGCGTTCCTGTGTAGTGCGAGAGACTGGGCTGAAGCAAATTGCTGCGACGGCAGCGTCACGCTGGTTTACCGACGGTTTTATTCAAGATAATCCCGATATTATTGCTTCGCTAAGTCAGGACTTGGCGGCTGGCTGCCATCTTGGCTATGCCAGCTGTTGCGAAGCCTTGGCTGCAGAAGACTTGCGCGAAGCTATAGCCAGCATTTCTATTCCTTTTTTAGTGATTGCCGGTAAACAAGACCCTGTCACTAGTGTTGAGGATGCTCAATTTATAGTTGATAAGGTAATCCATAGCAAGCTGTTTGAAATTGATGCATCGCACATCTCAAATATTGAGCAATATGATTCATTCAATAAAACCATATTTAATTTTCTTATAGCTTAGTTTTAAATATATTTATAATAAAATTCATATGTTGTTTGTAGCTTGTTGGAGGTGACTTAAACTGATTGTAAGTGAATATTTTCCTGACCTGAAGTATTAATTTTATATAATTATTATTTTATGCGGCTTGTGTTGTATAGG
>LFRM01359033.1_pt3 | contig 74271 bp, 68 predicted proteins | sample 618341 | NCBI WGS metagenome assembly LFRM01 (sample SAMN03654438, study PRJNA283298) | anaerobic digester metagenome | isolation source: pool of bioreactors CSTR01a, CSTR02a, and CSTR03a thermophilic anaerobic... | place: Denmark: Kgs. Lyngby | collected 2014-05-21 | reverse complement strand
TTCCTAAAAGTACTTTATTTACTCCTTCTCAAACATTTGAAAAATGAAAGGAGTTTATTTGAGGTATACAACTTTATTTACTTCTTATATCTCCCGCCTGCCCTCTAAAGCTTTAGACAGCGTAACCTCATCTGCGTACTCCAAATCGCCCCCCACAGGTATTCCGTGGGCAATCCTGGTTATCTTAATTCCCAAGGGCTTCAAAAGCTTTGATATATACATTGCTGTTGCTTCCCCTTCAATATTAGGATTTGTTGCAACTATAACTTCCTTAACAGAACCGTCCTGTATCCTCTCTAAAAGCTCCTTTATCCTGATATCCTCAGGACCAACCCCGTCCATTGGGGAAATAACCCCATGGAGCACATGATAAAGACCTTTAAACTCCTTTATTCTCTCCATTGCAACAACATCCCTGGGATCTTCCACTACACAAATTAAAGAGGCATCTCTTTTTTGGGAATTGCAAACAGCACATAAATCTAAATCCGTTAAATTTCCGCACACCCGGCAGTATTTAATTTTTGCCTTTGCATCAACAATTGCATTTGCAAGCTTCTCCGCCTTTTCCTTTGGCGAATTTAAAACATAAAAAGCCAATCTTTGTGCAGTTTTGTGACCTATGCCAGGAAGCTTCTCAAATTCTTCTATAAGTCTGGCAATTGGTGCTGCATAAAAACTCATTTATATTCCCCTTGTCTTTACTTATTTAAAACAAACCTGGTATTCCGGCTATTCCGCCTGTTATTTTACTCATTTCATTAGTTACCATCTCATCAGCTTTTCTCAAAGCTTCATTTGCTGCAGCTAAAATAAGGTCTTGCAGCATTTCAACATCATCAGGATCTATCACTTCAGGTTTTATAGTTATATCCTTAATTTCTTTTCTGCCTGTTGCCACAACAGTAACCGCCCCGCCTCCTGCAGAAGCTTCCACCTCTCTGTCTTTAAGCTCTTCTTGCAGCTTCTCCATTTCCTTCTGCATTTTTTGTGCCTGTTTCATAAGATTAGCCATATTTCCGCCCATTCCCGGGAATCTGCCTTTTGCCATAATTCTATACCTCCAATTATTTTTTTCCTATAAACATTATATATTAATATGAACATAAAATACTAGACTTTTATAGCGTTATTTAAATTTTATTCATCAATTATATTTAAACCGGCATCAAACTCTTTTGCAATGATCTCTGCCTTTTTTAGAAATTCGTCCTTTTCTTCATTTTTATTATCAATTATTTCTGCTGCATCAATACATTTAATTTTCACTTTTCTTCCTAAATGTTCACACAATTTTTCCTCGACAAATTCAATATTTTCAGGCATTTTTAAAAACATATCCTTTACAGATTCCTGTCCCTTGCTAAACACCACTCCTATAAACCTGTCATCAATCTCAACAATTTTTGTATTCATAAGCCATATATACAATGACATTCTTCCAAAGTCTTTAATTTCCTTTAGCACATCTTTCCAAACCTCAAGTCCCTTCATGCTTCCAGCTGTCCTTTGATTCAAGCCGCCTTTTTTTTCGCCGGCATTTTTAGAAGCCTTGCCACCTTCTTCACTGTCATAACCTTTAGAAAACTCTTTTGCCCCTTCAAGATTCTTCCCCGCACCTGAATCCCCTTTTATGGAAATCCCTTTAGCCAGAAGATCAGATAGCTTTTTCTCTAAAGAGTTTACTCTTTCTGCTATAAATGAGCCCTTTAAATTTAAACTCTCCTCAGACAATTTTATAAGTGCAGTCTCAAGTAAAATCCTTGGATGGGCTGACCATTTTAAGGAAGCTTCTAAAGCAGACAGTTCTTTAATTGCAGCTACCATTTCAAATGTCTCTAGCATCTTACACTGCTCTTTCATTCTTCCGATTGCATCTTCTGATGCATCAATTATTTCCTCCGGATTTTTAGTTGTACTGCAAATAAGAAGATTTCTATAATAAAAAATCAAATCAGATACAAACTGGCTGATGCTTTTCCCATCCATAACAAGCCTGTCTATCTGCTTTAAAACATCTTCCACCTGTCTGTTTATTATATATTCCACCGTTTCAGAGATAAAAGTATCTTTGACTATCCCGGTTATTTTTAAAACATCTTCATGGGTAAGCTCTTCCTTACCCAGTGAAATACACTGGTCCAAAATACTAATGGCATCCCTTAGAGCTCCGTCTGAAAGTTTTGCAATGAGAATTGATGCCTCTCTTTGAATTTTAACCCCGCTCTCTCCGGCAATGTACTCCACTCTCTTTGCAATGCTTTCTACAGGAATTCTCCTGAAATCAAACCTTTGGCACCTGGACAATATTGTAGCCGGAAGCTTGTGAGGCTCTGTAGTAGCCAGTATAAAAATCACATGGGACGGAGGTTCTTCCAAAGTCTTTAAAAGGGCATTAAAAGCCCCGGTGGAAAGCATGTGAACCTCATCTATTATATAAACACGGTATTTTGCTTTAGAAGGTGTATAAACCACTTCATCCCTTATATCACGTATATTGTCCACACTGTTGTTTGAAGCAGCGTCTATTTCTATTACATCTAAAATACTACCGTTTAGAATGCCCTGGCATATTTCACACTTATTGCAAGGATCTCCCTCCACAGGGTTCAGGCAATTTACAGCCCTGGAAAAAATTTTGGCAGTTGTAGTCTTTCCTGTACCCCTTGTCCCACAAAAAAGGTATGCATGAGCTATCCTGCCCGTAATGACGGAATTAGTCAGGGTTTTCATAACATGTTCCTGTTCAACAACGTCCTTAAAGGTCATAGGACGCCACTTTCTATAAAGAGCTAAATAAGACATATTCCCACCTTCTAAAAAAACGTATGTAAACCCCCGGATATCATCAACGGGATATTATGCAAAAACTAAAATACTAAGCCATCTAAAATGTAAAACTATAACATAAAAATTAAACTGTATAAACCATATAAGTAAATTATATAAATAAACTATATAATTAAGCTGTAAATTTAATCAACAAAAAACAATCTATAAAACAAAAATAAAAACTAAATTATAATAAAATAAGCTATTTAAACATTTAAATAGCTTTAAAGTCCTCTCATATTTATATATACGGCCGTGCACCTTCCATCGACATTGCATTTATAAGCGAACCGGTACAGTTAGCTCAAACCAGGCTATCCCACGGCACACGTGAGGGCCTACTTACCGCTGCTTTCTTCCGAACCTGACGGGGTTCATAGGGTCACGTTGCGTAGGACCCGGTCATCATTGCCACTTACACAGGCCAGACCTTACAAAAACAAGCCTTAAGAAGGAATTCAACCCTGCTACAGCGGATTGCAGGTACAGGGCACCGCTACCTCCCCGTCTAGCACGGCCAAATATTAAACTTTAGTATGAGCAGTGACTATTTAAGGTCACCTATACATTATACTTAATATTTATCAATACTTCAAGTGATTTCAGATAATAATAATATGGAATTTTTTATATTTCACTTTTGGGTTTTGTATTTTTTTCATTGGTATTCAATCCGGTTTTGGCTGTACTGCTCTCAATAAAATTAGTATGTGCCTTGGTATACCTGTCAAGAACCTTTTTGTCATTTTTACTTAAGCATGTACTTGAATGTTTTGCTTCCCTTCTCAAAATATCACTTCCTTAAACCCGTATTTTCCACTAAACATACACTGTCCTTATTTCCCTGGAAAAATACCATAATACCAGATGCACTATAAATGGACTGTACTTATAAGATATGTTTTTTAAATTAAAAATATACTAAAAGTTCTATAAACCAAAAAACTGCATATATTGATAATATCAAGATATTATCAATAACACAGTTTTCTGTGCAAAGTTTGACTCGAATGGTAATTTATCAAGGATTTATTGTAGCAGTGTTCTTAATATAAATATAATAATTAATTACCTTTAATTAATTTAAGTATCCGCCTTGTATTAACCTAAAGCATTTATGAAAATAAACCTTTGATTATATTAATTTTACTACACTTTCATGATTTTTATATTAATTTTGCGTGAAATGCACTTATAATGACTTGAAATGCCTTTTTTCTCTTATGAACCAATTAAAAAAGGCATTTATTTTTTGAAAATACCTTTTCGTGCTGATAATTCCGGCACGCAAAAAAGGTATCTTCCTGGGAAGATACCTTATATTATTAATCAAACTTTATATTAAAAACCTTCTCTCTCTACAATTTGAGTAAATGGTGATTAGCCGTCTGTCCGGTTACTTGCTTAGTGACTTTGGAGTCCTTGGTTGATAAAAGAAGAAGAAGCACGCTGTACTGGAAACTAATGTTGCAACTACGAATAAGATTGATGAAATTACACCTAGCATTTTACGTTTCATACTATCATCCCCTATATTTTTTTTATTTAATAAATGAAACCATAATATGATTTCATTTATTAGCCTTGTTGGTGATTCTTATCATTCCGCTGTTTATATCATCTTTTATAGATTCCAAGGCACTTTTTAGTTCATCGTATCTCTTCTCTTCAACTAAGGAATATAAATAATTGATGTTTTGGATTATCTCTCTACCGTCATATTGTCTCTTTTGCTCTTCTTCTCTCTGTATATGTTCTCCCATCTTGATTACGCTTTTTACAACCAAAGCTGTAAACGTGATGGTGATAATAACTGCTAGAATAACCAGCAGCAAATTCTCCTGTGAGTACAAAAACTCAATATTTCTAACAACAATTGTATATATAATAATCAACTGTAAGAATGCAAATATTAGCTGCAATATCAAAAATCTTATACGACTTACATAATGTTTTTTCACATTCTTTTTGCCTAAATACCGGATATTTATATCTAATCTATATATAACATATACAATGGCACCTATCACTATAAAGTATTGTATCGCAAAGAACAGTAAGTAAAGATTTTCTTCTTTAAACTCTGCTTCTGTAAGACCTGTCCACAGGCATAAGATATTGAACATTGCCCCCTGAATAGCTGCGAAAATAATCATCGTGACCAAACAACTTACAACTGATTCAAGTACATTTACCCTGTATAGGAAATATATCAGCGCTGCAAATATCAGAACCTGTGGTATCATGGTATATACGTAACTCCCCAGAAGCATTTGTAGAATTCTGAAAAATAATGCTGCAAATAAACCGACGAATAGTACATTTCTGAATCTGGCTGTTTCTTTCTTTCCAAGGATCACCCAAGCAAATAACGCCATCATAAACTGTTCTGGAACTGAAATTGCAATAATCTCAACTAAAGGTGTCTCCATATATGATTTCCTCTCTCTTTGTTAATTTTAATCTATCATATCATTGTACAACCTTCAACCTTAAAACACAAAAAGTTGTTATTCGACTTTTTTTTAACTAAATTAACTAAAAACGCAACAATTTGTTGCGTTTTTAGTGAAGCTTTATTGGTAAATTAAACCACATGTTTGTTGTTTCCTGCTATTTTTAATTCAAACTTGCTAAAGCTTCATTTTCAGTATCGTAAATTTCTATAAATCTATCAAGCCTTGTTACCTCAAACAACTTAGTTATATCTGGCGTAAGGTTGCAGAGTATCATTCTTCCCTTTTTCTCTTTAAATTTCTTATAAGTATCAATTATTATTCCCAATCCTGCACTGTTCATGTATGCTACCCCGTCCATACTAATTACAACCGGCTTTCCTTCATTTTCTTTTGCTACATTGTCAAGCAAATCCTTAAATTCGTTCTGAGTTGAAATCCTAACCTGCCCTGTAAGCTTGATGACTTTTACACTGTCCACCTCTTTTACTTCAATCTTCATAATAAAGACCTCCTCTAAGATTTCATTTAGTTAGAACTACTTACTACATCGGATAATTAACTGTATTTATTAAATGCTGTCAACACCTAGCAAATCATCAAGTTAACAAATGTTGATAATTTTTGTGTAGCATTTTGTCAGTGTAGAAAAGTAATAATTGATAATATAAATAATTTACAAAATTTCATCTTAGGTTCTATTATATATTACAAAATATTATCTTTCAACAAAATTATAATATTCAAATTATGGTAAATTTAGTTTGATACATTTTGATACATTTTTTAGTTAAGTGTACAAATTTTTTGCCGATATTATATGTGTGAGTATAATGTACCTTACATAAGATAGGAGGTTTAATATGTCTTACACAGGAAAAAAGGCTAAGTATTTTGATAGTGATGTACTGGTATTGGCATGGCAGGAAGATGAAGTTTTAATTTTCATTGAAGAAGACTATATTAAATGGGTGGACAGCTCACTGGTAGAATTCATTCAATAGACCTCCAAATTCCGCTAAAATCTACTAAAATCCGCTAAAATCCCGCTAAAAANNCTTAGCTCTTAGTCATAACATACCTTTTATCTCAAAAACAAAAAGACTACCTCTAATTACTAGAAGGCAGTCTTTTTATCTCACCAAAAAGCACTAAAGTACCCTATACTTTAAGCCTTTTCAAACATATCCTTTCCAACACCACATACCGGACATACCCAGTCATCCGGAATATCCTCAAAAGGTGTACCCGGTGCAATACCGCTGTCAGGATCTCCTTCTGCAGGGTCGTATATGTATCCGCATGCTGTACAAAGATATTTATCCATTTGTCATCAACTCCTATTTAGATTTTTAATTCCATTATATATTTCTCTTGTATTGAGTATAATTCCTTTTTTTTATGTTATTTTTTTATTTATTTTTCTCCTGTATGCTTTTTGCATAGCACAGAACTAAAGGCAGGGTCCCTGTTAGCCTTCCACAATATATACCTTATGCCGGTGGAAATCATATCTGCCATTTTCATAACTACACTAAGCCGGGTGTTTTGCAAAATTAAATAGTCCATAAACCCGCTGAAATTAACAATTCCGGTTATATACATATCCCCCACTGGTGCAAGATCTTTTTTTACACCGGCACCTGGTTTTATAGGACCTTCCCCCACTGTTATCAAACCCACATGGTCAAGTCTGCCAAGACATGCATCAATGGCGATGATAAACGGTCTTTCATAGCTTCTAAATATATCCTCCATTACTCTGTCTATATTTTTTGCGTGTACCGGCTCATCTAAATTCCCGTGTATATAGACATTTTTATAATTTAAATCCCTCATTTTGTAGCCAATAAGGGGACCTAAGCTGTCTCCCGTTGATCTGTCCGTGCCAATACACACAAATACAATGGATTTGTACCCGTTTTTCATTGAATCCCTTATAATTTCATAACAAGCATCTGTAAACCTTTTAAAAGCACAACTTTTATTTGTATCAATGTAAACCTGTTTATAAAGTGGCTTTAATAACATACATACTCTCCCTGAAGTAATTTTTTGTACTTATTATATTATTACCTAATGCAGTTATAATATTACTTTATTATCCTTCAAGATTTCAAACCCGGATTTAATTGATATTAAAATTCAAGTTTGCTATAATAAACAAAACGTTATTTTATAGTTAAAATCAGAGGTTAAAATAAATGAAAAAAGCAAATAACGACAAAGATACAATTTATACTGACAAAACTATTTTTAAAAATATAAGTCATGAAAAATTTATTGAACATATTATAAACGGTATGCAGGACTGGGTCAGGGTTATTGATATAGATGATAATATTATCTATATTAACAGGGCGATGTCTAAAGCTCTAAAAGGCTCTTTCATAGGGGAAAAATGCTACAAAGCTTTGGGCAGAGGGACAAGCCGTGCAAAAACTGTACTTCAAGAAAAGCTGTATTTAAGGGTGTTACCCAAATAAAAGAAGAAATAATTCAAAACAAAACTTTTTCTGTAATGAGCTCCCCTATAAAAGACGATAACGGAAAAGTTATAGCAGTAGTTGAAGTTCTCCGTGACATCTCCTCTTTAAAGGAACTGCACAAAAAAATAATTGACCAAAACAAAAAACTTAAAAATGAACTTTACATGGCAAGAAAACTCCAGGAAAGCCTTTTGCCAAAAGATTTTTCCTCTGATGCAGTAAAATATTCATATGTTTATAAGCCCTGTGAGGCACTTGGCGGGGACTTTTTGGATATATTTGAAATTGACAGTGATAATATAGGTCTTTACATTGCAGATGTATCCGGGCATGGTCTTTTAGCTTCAATGCTTACCATATTTATAAGGGCATCCATCAATAAAAACCAAAAATCTCCATCAGCAGTGCTAAAACAGCTGTTTAAAGAATATAACAAGACCTTTAACGGAAATACCGAAAAGTATATAACTGTTTTCTACGCCATAATAAATACAAAAGACAAAACAATTACATATTCAAATGCAGGACATAATGTTGCACCTATTTTGTTTAACACTTATACCGGAAGATTTGATTTATTAAGAATGCCGGGAATACCTATAAGCAACTGGGTGGAAAATCCGGATTATCAAGAAAAGCAAATAACTTACGAAAAAAATGAGCGGCTTTTTCTTTATTCAGATGGTATCATTGAATTAAAAAACAGTCAAAACAAGCAATATGGTGAGGAAAGGCTTTTGGATATACTGCTTAAAGACACTTCCCCTCCCGAATCCACTTTAAATAAAATAATGGAGGATGTATCCCGGTTTACCAGGCTCAGTGATTTTAAAAAAATATGCGATGATATTACCATGATACTTGTGGAATTTTAGCTTAAATTTTAAAGGGTATGGGCTTTAAAGCCCATACCCTTTAACTTTATCTCGGTTTAACTAAATTCTTAATTATATTCCGGTTGAATATTGGTTCAATTATAATGTTTATTGGCTCTTGTAATATTTTAAGGTAATACTTTAAGGGAGTTGTAAATTATAATTATTGCGTCTCCTCTTTTTAGTTCTTCTTTAGGTCTGAAATAATTTCCATAGCCGTTTACTATATTGAAGCCTTTTGCCAATACAACATAGCCTATAAGGTCTGCATCAATTTCATCTTTATCTAAAAAGTCGCAATTGAATATATCTTTTAAATCCGCAACTTTGTCGTATTTTAATGTTCTTATTACAAACTTAACACTTTCTTCCCTGGTCAGTGGTGCTTCAGGATTTTTCTCATCTTCTTTTACTATGCCTTCTCTTATTAGTAAATTATAAAGTCTTTCTGTTTCTGAATTATTTTCTAAAGCAGTTTTATTGTAAAAATCATATCCTCTGTCTATTATCTGGGATATTAGCAATAGAAAATCTTTCTGCTTGATTTTTTCATTTGGTCTGAAGGTTGGACCTTCTAATGCAATACCTATTTCAGCAAGTGTCTCTATCTGCTCTTTTGCATAATGGTCGGATATATCTGTATATTCAACAGGTGCTTTTTCCACATAAGGCTCTCCATCGGCATTTAACAGCTCTCCTGTGAAGGCATCAAGTATTGAAGGTTTATCAGTGTTAACAGCATAAACTAAGTTTACAGACTTCTTTGCAGCACGAGGTACAGGCATTGGCATTACACTAGTAACTGCCTCACCGGCTGCACTGTCAACTGCTGTATCAGCTGCCGCATCAATTTCTGCACTTGCCACAGCATCAACCGCTGCGTCAGTTGCCGCATCTATTTCTGCACTGGCTACCGCATCAACTGCCACACCTGCTGCTTCAGCTACAGCCCTGGCCTTTTCAGAGTTAACATATGGTAAACCCATCTGTCTATATTCTAATTTTAATCCCACATTTTCAAAAAACAAATTATATGCTTCATCTATAGGTAAAACACCTTCAGCTAAAGGAATTTCTACTTCCTGCCAGTTCATATAAAAACCATATATTTTTCCATTTATACCGTCAAATCTTACATTAATGTAGTTATCTACAAATGGTATGCCATTTACTACTCTTACATATTTAAAGTTGTATCTGCCTGTTTCATTTTCCATTATAATTATATCTCTGTCTGATTTTTCGTACTTTGTGTTTTTAAATTTTTCAGGGTGTATCTTTTTCAAAAATTCTTCCACAACTTTCTTTGCTTCTTCCTCTGTGAATTTCTTCTCTCCTTCCACCATTGGATAACTAATGTCAAAGTTTAATATTTCACCGGTATTAGCATTAAGTGAAACATTTATATATTTATAATCTTTTGCTTCCCTGTCTTCTTTTAAAAGATATAAATCCCATATATAATTTCTCTCAAAATCCCAACCTCTTCTAAGGCTTGCACCATCAAGTATGAAGCTGTCGTCTATTTCAAATATTTCAAATTCCCTTGCTATTTTTTCTGCCTCTTCCTGGGTTATCAGCTCACCTGATTCTTCTATTGATTTAATTTCTTCAGGAGTAAGAATTACCTTTTCTGCTGCAACATCTACTCCCCTTTCTCCCATTCCGCCGGCAGGCATACCTTCATAATATATATCTCTTGAAATCGGTGCAGGATTTATTACCTCCCCGCTGATTGCATCTATCACATACTGGCTGCTGTAAACAGGAGTATATGCAAGGTATACTTTATCCCCTGCCAAGTTGTAAGTAAGCTTTAGGCCAAGTTCTTCCCTGTATACTTTTTCAGCTTCCTCTAAGCCTATTGCATCATCAGCCTTAGGAAATTCAACATCATAAGCCCATGTTTTGCTGTAACTTTGAATTTCGCCTGTATCATAATTTACTGAAACGTTAATATTATTAAAGGGAACAGGCACCCCGTCATGTATTGCTATGTAATAAAAGTAATATGATGTTTCTCCCACTGACCTTTGACTGCTTTCCACAAGTTTTAAACTGTCAAATAAATCCTGTGAATTTAATTTTTTAATAAAATCCTCTGCTATTTCTTGAGCTTTGCTCCTGCTTACATTAGGCAGTTTCTTGCCCATCCCCGTGCCGGTATAGTTATAATTATAATTGTAGTACCTTAAAATATCTCCTGAATCGTCCATCATTACATTTATGCTGCTTTCATACATGTCTTTCCTGGTCCATCTAAAATCCCATACTCTTTTGCCGCTGTAAGTGCTTACACCGTAGTTAAACTCTGTATACTCTTCTGAAATTTCCAGCAAACCCTTTGCAAATTTTATTGCCTCTTCTAAACCCATGCCTTGTTCAGCATGAATAAAACCAGGTATGCCCGCTGCAAAAACCATAATAATGGCTAAAATTAATGACACCTTTCTTTTCATTTTACATCCTCCTATTGTTTTATAATTCATAAATATATTGTACCTTATTATTGTTTGACGGTTAAAAAACAAAAAAGTTTCAATAATTAGAAATGTTTTTTTTATTTTCTCATATAAATTTATAAGAATACCTTAAAATACTTTTTTAATTTTTCTTAAAACCCTGGAGGTATATTTTAAATGTTTTTCTTTTTAACTGTAAAAAAAACTTTCATAATATCAGTAACATTTGTATTTATTATGTGTATTTTCAGTATAACATTATATAATAATTCCAAGGCTTTACCCACAATTTTTATAAGTGATGAACACCAAAACATGATAGAAAAAATTTTTTACATAAGAAACAATGCATTTTTAGAAAAAGACTTGGAAACTTTGGAATCACTTTATAATAAAGACACCAAACTTGGCACCTGGGCATATGAGCATCAGGCAATTAAAATGAAGTACCTTCACAATTGGGCAGACAAACAGGGTATTGTTTTTAACGATATTGACACCAAAGTGGTAATCAGGCATATAAAGGACGTAGAGTCCGGCTACCAGTACAACCTTATAGGCTGTACTGAATATAAGTACTCCTACATTAACGAGCCGGAAGTTGAAAACTTATTCAGGATTGGCACTTACCACTCTTTAAAATTAGAAAAAAAGGATGGCAAATGGCTGATATCAAAGGAATGGTACACCGACCCTTTTGCAGATTCACTGAATTTAGATGATATAAAAAAAGAAGAATTTAAAGAATATGTATTAAACTCAAAGCCCGCTGATCTTTCCAATATAAATCCAAGAAGAATAAGTGCCGTAGAATATGCAGACAAGTATTGCGGGGCTGCGGCTGATGAGGAATACAGATACAGCTATAATAAAAAATATAAGGATTACAATCCTTTAGGAGGTGACTGTGCAAATTTTGCATCCCAGATTTTACACGAAGGGGGAGGTTTTAAAAAGGATTATACCTGGAAATATGAAAAAGACGGAAGCAAGGCCTGGGTAAATGCACAAGCTTTTAAAGACTACATGCTTTACAGCGGCAGAGGCTCCCTTATTGCAAGGGGTACTTACAATCAGGTATTTAAAAACTCCTTTAAACTTTTACCGGGTGATTTTATTGCCTATGAGAAAAAGGGAAAGGTAACCCATATATCAGTGATTACAGGAGTTGATTCTAAAGGCTATGCACTGGTAAACTGCCATAATACCGACAGATACAGAGTTCCCTGGGATCTGGGCTGGAATAATAAGGACATAGTTTTTTGGCTGGTTAGGGTTAATTATTAAATATATACCGCCACATTTTTAAAATATGGCGGTATATTCAACTTTACCGGGCAGGGATGATAATTCTCATACCAGGATAGATAATATCCGGATTTTCTATTCTGTTTACTGCAATTAAACGCTGCAAGCTCACATTGAATCTATTGGCTATAGAAAATAATGTATCCCCTGGCTGTACAATATATACCCTTGGGAAACCAGGTCCAGGCTGCATAGGCATCCTTGGTATTATAAGCCTTTGACCGGGATATATTAAATCAGGATTTTCTATATTGTTGGCTCTCACAATTGCAGCAACTGTTGTGTTGAATCTATTTGCTATTGACGCCAAAGTATCCCCCGGGCGTACAATATAAATTGTCATAACCCCCGGCATACCAGGCATTTGCCTCATATCATTCCAGTACATGCCATTGCAGTACATGTCATCTTCATAGTATAAATAATCACAATCATAATCATAATACATGAAAACTCCCTCCTCATTTACATAAATCCTTCTATTTTATATTATGAAAAGGGAGTGAAAATGTTTCCATTTCAAGAGGTCGCAAACTTTTTAGTTCCTGTTATCTATAGCATTATCCATACCACTCACACCTTTATAGCCAAAAGACCTGAAATCATATCCTGTAGGATTTTGAAATACCTTTAATTTAAACTCAGGAACTACAGCTAATATATGGTCAAAAATATCAGCCTGAATCCCTTCATATTCAACCCAGTTGGTGGTTTTTGTAAATGCGTAAACTTCTATTGGAAGACCGTATTCTCCCGGAGGCAGCTGTCTCACCATCTGAATCATATTCTTATTAATCCCGGGGTGGTTTTTAAGATAATTACTGACATACGCCCTAAACACCCCTATATTAGTAAGTCTTCTTCCATTTACCTTTACAGAAGCATCAATATTATTTTTCTTGTTATACTCTGCAATTTCCTTTTGCTTTTTCATTATGTGGTCTTTTAAATAATGTATTTTTTTAAATTCGTCAATCATTTCATCTGTACAAAAAGTAATGCTGGATGTATCAATGTAAACAGAACGCTTTATCCTTCTTCCGCCTGTTTCCACCATTCCCCTCCAGTTTTTTAAAGAGTCTGATACAAGTTTGTATGTAGGGATGGTTGTAATTGTTTTATCAAAATTCTGCACTTTCACAGTGTTTAAAGATATATCAATTACATACCCGTCTGCACCGTAATTAGACATTTCAATCCAATCCCCCACCCTTACCATGTCATTGGAGGACAATTGAATTCCTGCTACAAGCCCTAGTATGGAGTCCTGGAAAATAAGCAAAACAACAGCGGAAAGCGCTCCTAAACCTCCCAAAAGAACCAAAGGGTTTTTCCCTATAATCTCAGCAATAATTAATATTCCCCCGATAACAAAAACAAAAACTTTAACTATCTGGATAAACCCTTTAATAGGTCTTGTTTTAGATATTTCAAAATTATTATAAATATCATTTACTGAATTTAAAAAAGCACTTATAACAAACATTACCACCAAGGTAATGTAAACCGTTACACCTGTGTATATTTTAGCTTCCACATTCTCCGGAAAAACCGGTGCAAAAGCGTATATAATTATAGCCGGAACAATATGGGACATCCTTTGAAAAACCCTTCTCTCAAGCATAATGGTATCCCATTTGAATCTGTTGTTTCTAATGTAGTGGGCCAGGATTTTTAAAATAACTTTTTTTGTTATTAAATTTGCCATAAAGCTTACCAGCCCTACAAAAACAGCCATCAAGATATAAAATAAATAATTTGCAATTTCACTATTCATCCCATATCCCGTTAATACATTTAAAATGTATTCCCTCATTGAATTATCCCTCCAAAATACTATGCCGGATTTATTTAATATAGTACATTATTTATGACTTATAAATTTATCTTGTATTATACGTTAATCCCTTCTTTCTGTAAAGCTTCCGGACAGAAATTTTAGTACTGCAAAAAACAAAGAAAAAGCAGCTTTTGCTGCCTTAAAGCCTGTTATTTAGTATTAAAACCAAATACTAAAATCCGTTTTTTATATTAGGATAGTACTTCAATTTTCCCTCCAGCATCTCTTATTGAATCAAGTAAGCCTCCTAATCCGCCCCCCCCACTCAAAATTGGAAGGCGTAATATGAGGCATATACCTCCCGGAGAAGTAAGTTCTACCAAGTTTAGTAGGTTTATGGTTGCTCCTGGTGGTATAGAGACACGTAATACTGTACCTGGAAGTTGAGGGCAAAATTCTTTTTTAAATGAATTTGATTTTCCACAAGACGATGACCTACAATCCCTTGAATCAACCCAAAATCTGAATATTCCATAATAAAACCTCCTATATTTTCTTCTGTTATATAATATTCAGAGAAAACATAAAGTNNAACATAAAGTTTTGGATTGTATGTCATCTTTTACAAAGCTTAAAATGAAAATACTTTATTTTTTTGCAGTATGTTTATATACAGAAAGACCATTCTAAATATTTAGAACAGTCTTTCTGCATATGTCTTTAAAAAAGCTTTATTTGTTTTTTAACAACTACTTCTTGCTTTAATTAAACTATTCTCCTACCACCATTTCATTGTATTTTGACCATTCTTGTGCAGAACCGTCATATATTTTTACATTCTTGTATCCTAGCATCTCTGTTAAGACAAATGCCACGCAGTTAGCATAACCGCCAACGCCGCAGTAAACGATTATTTCTTTATTTTGTTTGTTGCGTCCGATTACATTTTCCACAATTGCTTTTAACTCGTTTACACTCTTATATGACCAGTCTTCATTCCAAATCTCAGGTGCAGGTAAAGACTTAGCTGTAGGAATGTGTCCTGGAACCGGTGCATAAGGCTCAATAACTTCTCCTGTATAAACTTCATAATCCCTTGCATCTAGGAGTATTACCTTGCCAAGCTTTTTCTCAACATATTCCATTGAAACAATCATTTCATCTTTAACTTTGCTCTTGTACTTGGACGGACGTACATCAGGCACTTCAGTGGTAACAAATCTGCCTTCTGCAGCCCACTTGTCAAAACCACCATCTAAAATGGAAACTTTTTCAACACCTGCATATATTAAGGTATTTGCAGCCCTGTTTGCATTACCGATAGCATATGGATTTTCAGGTGTAGGAAGTGATGTAACTATTACTACATGTGAACCTTTCTTTAATCCTGCAGCACTCATAAAGTCAAATAAATCTTCTTTTTCAGGCATTTCAAGGAGAAGATCGTCTTCCATTGTAAGCCATGCTGAAAACGGAACTATGTAAGGTATGTTAATAGAGCCTTCTATATGCCCTGCTTGATATTCTTCTTCACTTCTGATGTCAATTATAACAAGATTTCCCTTTTTGATATTGTTAGCTAACCATTCTGTTGAAACAACCGGACCACCAGGACCTTTTCCTTCCGGCGGACCTCCCTTACCTTTTCCTCCCCCGCATGCAAACGCAACGCTGTTAAACATAAGTGAAACAATAAGTAGCACAATTGTTGAGAACCAAAATATTCTCTTTTTCATTTTTGTCCTCCTCTTTCTTTTTCTTTTTCTTTTTTCTATTCTTATAATACCCATGGGTAAGAATAGCATAAATACAATGAAATTCAAAATACATGGTAAATTTTATTCTTATATAAAATTTTACCTGCCCTTACTAATTGGGTCAAGTACTATTTTTTCTAGGACATTGGCTATTTTATCCTAAAACCATGTTAAATACTGCTTTTTAACAAATAAAAAAAAAGACTTTCTTCAAAGTCTTGCTAAGGCCTTGCTGTTAGATTTTAGTGTTCATCAAAATGTTATGACAGCTAAAATAAACAAAAATATTTATATTTTGGCGCCCTTATTTTTTGACATAAAAAATCCAACCTATAACTAATGCTATAAGTCTGGAGTAAATGTATTAAACATTAAAAAATGTTTAATACTGGGCAGACCTGCGGTACCCTCCGCCACCTCTTTTTGACTCAAAGCTCTTTTTAATATCATGCATTCTTTCGTCACTATCTTTCATAAACTTTGCCAAAAGTTCTTCAAAAGAGCCTTTAACCACATTCTGCTGGCTCCAGTCAATCTCTTCCGGCCTGGATGACTTGGCAGAAGGTTTTTTTGACTCCTGGGCTCTTTTAATAGACAGACTAATTCTTCCTTTGTCATCTACGGAAATAATTTTCACTTTTACCATCTGATTTTCCTTAAGATGAGCTTTAATATCTTTAACGTACTCTTCAGCAACTTCAGAGATGTGAACCAGTCCTGTTTGGCCATCAGATAGTTGGACAAAAGCACCAAAATTTGTTATGCCTGAAACTTTTCCGTCAACAATTTTTCCTACTTCAACGAGCATAAAATAAATATTCCTCCTGATCAATTAAAGTACTTTGATTATATAATATGAAGCTGGCTTAAGTCAAGTACCAAAATTTTTAAAGCACAAATAAAAACATCATAATAAGTAAATGCAATATAATAACATGAATAAAAATACCTGGATAAATTACCTGTTTATATCAACAAATACCCTCTCCCCTTCTTTAACCAGCCCCAATTCCTTCCTTGCTATTGCCTCAATATATTCATCTGATAAAACTCTTTCCCTTTCTTCCAAAAGCTTTTCATTAAGCTCTCTTTCTTCTTCTATTTTTAAAGCCAGCTCTTCCATTTCTGCCCGTTGAGCGTTTAAAATACTCTGCTGTTTAATAATTATAACTGAAAGGTTGGTTACACCAATCAAAAGAACTATTATTAAAAACCAATTTGGTCTTTTTCTTTTGTTCATAGAAATTACTCTCCCTTAGTTATACTATCTTAAATATTCTACACCTGTTAGAAAAATCCTTCTTACTATATTTTTTTTCTTATAATATTTATAAACCTTTTAAAACCTTTGAATTTTCCCATGTTAATTTTACATAACTTTTTAGTTTTACAAAAGACCCTCCTTATACGTTTATAAACAAATCTTATCGGAGCCATACATACCCTGCAGACAATTTTAACCGGCAAAAGTAGTGCACTTAATATGCTCACTATTATTTTATAAATAATCCTTACGAAAAACAAAAATATTTTCATTACAAAACTGCTTAGTACCACAGCGTATAAAACTATCCCCAAAACCGTTCCAATAATAAGGTATCCCCGTATTTCCCCCTCATTGCTGTAGTAAAGCACAGCAAACAGGACAAGGGCTACAATTATCCAGTATATAAAATCTTCAAAGTATACCAAAATATTGCCGGACTTTATTGTCTTTCTTCTTATCCTGAAAATATCGTATATAAATGCAATAATCATTCCCCCAAGGATGGAGCACAAAAAAACATATGCCTGATTACTAACTGAAACCCACAATTTTCATCACTTATCCTCTACTTGAACATTTTTGCCCAAAAACCCGTTCCCTTTGACCTGCCCCCGTCCCTGTCACTGTAATAAAGCCCTGTGATATATCCTTCTATATTAAGTTCTGAACTGTCTATGCTTAATTTATTGATATGAAGATCCTCTCCTTTTATAACCAAGGTCCCCATTTCTGTTTCCACCACTACACTTTCCTCATCAAAACTTTCTACATCAAGTACCCCTGAAATGCTCATCCTCTCCCTGTTTTCCATCAAAATGTTCTGAACAAGCGGTTTAGACATTTTTTTATCGTCAATCATCATCCATCCCTCCTCTTTAAAGGTATATTGATATGTATGCATGTACTATATTAAAAATGCCAAATTTGTTTATAAAATTGCTTATTATATTGTTTATTAAATAGTTCATTAAATAGTTTATTATATTGCTTATATTTTCTTAACTTGTGTTTTTAATTAATTTATGTTTATAAATATTTTTAAATAAAAAAAGCCGTCCATACTGACAGGCTCTTTTCAAGTATCATATTTTGTATTTCCCTTATTTTATTCTATACATTTCTTTTGCGTCCGCTTTAGAAACATGTTCATTTACAGATAAAACTTCTACTACTGTAGTGTTGTTTCCTAACTGGATTTCCACCACATCCCCCACCTTTACCTCTGTCCCGGGTTTAACAACTTTGCCGTTGATTTTTACTTTTCCCTGCTGGCAGGCTTCATTGGCCAATGTACGTCTTTTTATCAGTCTTGATACTTTCAGGTATTTATCTATCCTCATTGCAGCAAAACCCTTTCTAAATAATTTTAAACATTTTAAAATACATAAAATTTAAAACCTCTAAAACTGCGCAAAAAAAGGCTTCTAAAATGCAAGAAGCCCTTCTTTTTTACACTTGTTTTCAAATAATACCGCTTACATATTATTGATTTACTAAATCCTTTAAATTTTTTCCTACTTTAAACACAGGTGCTTTAGTTGCAGGAATTATTATTTCTTCTTTTGTCTGTGGGTTTCTGCCTTTTCTTTCTGCCCTCTGCCTTACTTCAAATGTTCCAAAGCCCACTAACTGAATTTTTTCACCTCTTGCCAATCCTTCCTCAACACTTGCAATAAAAGCATTGAGGGCTTTTTCAGCATCTTTCTTTGATAGCTGACTCTTTTCTGCCATACTTGCTATTAATTCAGTTTTGTTCATTTCACAATCCTCCTGTTATTTTATTGTCTTTGCCACATGAAAACATGTGTTTCTTTTCATTATTTATTTTAAAGCTATTTTTATAACACTTATACACTTCTTTTATCTAAAGCATTATTCGATATATGTTTTTAAATTCCTTCTTAAATTCTAATTTTTTTGCAAATTTTTTTAGTTATTTGTATTTTGCCTTTTCCCACAGTTCTTCCATCTCGTCTAATGACATTTCCTCTAAGGTTTTCCCTTGTTTTTTTGCTTCACTTTCAATAAACCCGAACCTCTTTATAAACTTATTTATAGTACCGGTTAAAGCAAGTTCCGGCTGGACTTTTAAAAACCTAGATAAATTTACTATGGAAAATAATACATCCCCTATTTCATCATTTATTCTTGCCACATCTTTGCTGTTATATACATCTTTTAGCTCTTCTAATTCTTCATAAACTTTAGAAATTACATCTTCTATATTATCCCAGTCAAAACCTACCTGTGCAGCCTTCTGCTGAATTTTATAACTCCTCATTAATGCAGGAAGATTTGAAGGAACATCTTTTAAAACATCTGTATGACTGGTAATGCCCTTTTCTTTTTTCTTTATAGCTTCCCAGTTGGACACAACATCATCTGCCGTTTCTGCTTTTTCTGTACCAAAGACATGGGTATGTCTTGTAACCATCTTTTTGCATACCCCTGTTATAATTTCATCCATTCCAAATCCTTCATTTTCAGTGGATATCTGAGCGTGAAATACAATTTGCAAAAGAAGGTCACCAAGCTCTTCACACAGCTTGTCCTTATCATTTAAATCAATTGCTTCCAAAACCTCATATGTTTCCTCTATTAAGTACTTTTTTAAACTTTCGTGAGTTTGCTCCCTGTCCCAGGGGCAGCCCTTTTCACTTCTTAATAATTTCATAATATCAATTAAATCGGAAAAAGTGTATTTTTCTTTTAACATATAATTAGATCCTCCCCGTTTATTAGTATACCACCATTAATTTGCTGTTATCAATTATACCACTTCTCTGCCATGGGAGAAACTTTTTTGGGTATTGAATTTTTTGAGCATTAAAGGAAAAGAGTTTTGCAGTTATGTATGATTATACAATAAAAGGGAATATTGCAAAAGCATTTACTGCATTTTAAGCAATATTCCCTTATTCTAAAAACCTGGATACTTTTAATATTTTAATTACTGTTCCATCTGTTTTCCTAAGAAACTTGCAGCTGCCTGGGCAAGTTTTGCTTCCACCTCTCCCATTCTGATATTAGGGTCTGTTGATAAAAAGATAACTGCACCTATAGGATCCCCTTCTGATATTATAGGGCTTACCACTTGTGCAGAATAATGCCTGTCCGGGGATTCTTCCGCTAAAATATTAATGGTTTTTTCCCCCGGTGCTTCTACTATAAATGTAACCTTATCTTCCATTATTTTTTCCAAATCAGGACTTAGTGGTTTTTCCATAAATTCTTTTTTTGATGTACCGGAAACTGCTATTATTGTATCCCTGTCAGAAATACATGTTACATGACCGCTTGTTTTGTGGAGTGATTCTGCATACTGGGCAGCAAAATCGCTGAGCTCACCTATAGGCGAATATTTTTTTAATATAACTTCCCCTTCTCTATCGGTAAATATTTCGAGAGGATCACCTTCTCTAATTTTTAAAGTCCTTCTGATTTCCTTCGGGATTACTACCCTTCCCAGGTCATCTATTCTCCTGACTATTCCAGTCGCCTTCAATTTATTTGCCTCCTTTTTATCTTTTTTTACGTTTAATTTTAACTACAGTTTTATTATTCATTTTTTATTGGAGTTTTATACATTATAGGCGAATTATGATAACATTCTCTTTTAAAGCACAATTAAAGCAGGTTAAAAGCCCATAAATTACTTAAAATAAAATGCAAAAAAACCCCGCCTCCAAAAAAACGGGGTTTTTGTCATAAATTAATTTTCTTTTTAAATTTATTTTACTTTAATTTTATTTTAAACTTATCTAACTTTTATTTTATTTAAAGCCTTTTCATTTAATTCTAAATTATAAATAGGATCCTTTGCCCATTCATCCAGTATTTTTTCATATTTTTCACCGGCAACCACACTTCTGACATTGTCCCTTTCATCTTCAAAGGAGGTTAGGCTCAATATTTCTATCACATTAAAACCCAGGTCTGTTTCTATAAGTTCTACATCCCCCACATTGCTTTTTACAGCCCAGTCTATTATCTCCTGTTCCATATCAGCACCCATTTTAACTTCAGTATTTTCCTCAAGTTCAACTTTTTTATCTTCAGCATATTTTGCTGCTACAGATATAAACCTTTTACCGTCTTTAATTTCTTTTAAAGCCTCTTCAGCTTTTTTCTTAGATTCCTCTATTTCTTCGTCAGTAAGCATTGTGTACCCGTTTGGCACATCCCTTTTATAAAACAATAAAATATTTGCAGTAGCTTTAATAAAGTTTCCGCTATTTTCTTTGAAATGGTCTTTTAATTCCTGTTCAGTAACTTTTATATTATTCTCCTGCTCTTTTAGTGCAAATTTATAACCTAAGTGCAGCTTTTCTACTATATTCCTGTACTCCTTTACAGATATTCCAAACCATTCTTTAAAGCTCTTTTCCGCTTGTTTCCTCGTACCTTCAAAACCTGACATCTGCCCTAGCAAAACATTTATAGAATCTTCAATGCTTTTGTAGTCATTATCATTTAAAAATAATCCCTGCTCCTTGGCTTTAAAATATTGAATCTTATATTTTTTTGCATTTTCAAGTGCATTTTGTTTTACCACCTCTGTTGCGTCAACACCATCAATTTTTGAATTCCAAAGGGCATCTATCTCTTCCTGGGTCTTATCCATTTCCATTACTCTTTTCTCGCTATAAAGAAAAAAACGGTATTCTGCCTCGGTTATTCTTTCCCCATTAATTATAGCCACATAACTTGTGGCATTAGAATATGCAAAATAAGCCACTAAAAGTGCCAGAACCAGCAGCGATGCTATGGATATAATTGCTCTTTTCTTTTTCAACACGATATCTCCTCACATTCTTTATTAAATTTTAAATATGATAAAATAGTCAGAACCCTGTTTAAAAAATTCCTGACAATAAATATTATAATAAATTGCAGCGGCTACTGCAATTCAATAATTTCTTGTAACAAAATCTTAATATCTTTTAGAAGATTTTTCCTAGGAGTGTCTTTGACTATAAATGTTATATATGATTTATTGCTGGCAGTAAAAAGTATCCTCCTTCTGTGTTTTTCCGTTAACTTACTAATTATGTTAATGTCTACATGTTTGTTCTCCATGAACTGCAGTATTACATTTTCTCCTTTTTCTTGAATAGATGAAAACCCGCATTTTTTTGCCAGTACTTTTAAATGGGCAATTTGTATAAGTGATTCTACAGCATCCGGTATTTCCCCATATCTGTCAATTAACTCATCCATTATATCCAGCATATCTTTTTCATCTTGTATTGACGCTATCTTTTTATACATTTCAATTTTTTGATTTTCATCGCCTATATAACTGTCATCTATATAGGCACTCACTTTCAGGTCTACAGAAATCTCCACTTCTTCCTCTTCAGGCGCCGTACCCCTTAATTCATTTATAGCTTCTGAAAGAAGCCTTACATACATATCATATCCTACCAGGTCTATATTCCCATGCTGCTGGGCTCCCAGTAAATTACCTGCCCCCCTTATTTGCAAATCCCTCATGGCTATTTTAAATCCGGAACCAAATTCAGTAAACTCCTTTATTGCCTGAAGCCTTTTTTCCGCCACTTCAGAAAGCACTTTATCTTTTTTGTATGTTATATAGGCATAGGCAAGCCTGTTGGACCTTCCAACCCTGCCCCTTAGCTGGTATAGCTGGGCAAGTCCCATTTTGTCCGCGTCTTCCACTATAATGGTATTTACATTTGGCATGTCAAGACCTGATTCAATTATTGTTGTACAAACCAGTACATCATACTCACCTTCTACAAATTGCAGCATTATGTTTTCCAAATCTGTTTCTTTCATTTGCCCATGAGCCACCGCCACCCTTGCATCCGGCACCAGGTCTTTTATCTGAGCAGCTTTTACATTGATGGATCTTACCCTGTTAAACAGGTAAAAAACCTGTCCTCCTCTGGCAAGCTCCCTGTTAATTGCCTCCTTTATCACTTCAGGATTGTACTCCATTACATATGTCTGCACCGGATACCTTTCTTCAGGGGGATCTTCAATAATGCTTATATCCCGTATTCCCATAAGGGACATGTGCAGGGTTCTTGGAATAGGGGTAGCAGTAAGGGTAAGTACATCCACATTGGATTTCATTTTTTTGATGCGTTCCTTGTGCCTTACACCAAAACGCTGCTCCTCATCTATCACTAAAAGCCCTAAATCCTTAAATGCAATGTCCTTTTGAAGAAGCCTGTGGGTTCCTATAAGTATATCCACAATTCCTGCCTTTGTATCTTTTATAATTTTTTTCTGGTCGCTTTTGGATTTAAACCGGCTTATAACCTCCACCCTTACAGGAAAGTCCTTCATCCTATCTTTAAAATTTTCAAACTGCTGCTGTGCCAAAACGGTGGTGGGAACCAGATACGCCACCTGCTTTCCGTCCATCACCGCTTTAAATATGGCTCTTATGGCAACCTCAGTCTTTCCATAGCCCACATCCCCGCACAAAAGCCTATCCATTGGTTTGTCAGATTCCATGTCTTTTTTAATTTCTTCAATGCATTTTAACTGGTCTTCTGTCTCCTGATACGGGAATAAATCTTCAAACTGTTTCTGCCACACTGTATCTTCACTGTATTTATATCCCTTTGAAGTTTCCCTCTTGGCATACAGCTTAATAAGGTCTTCTGCCAATTCCATCAAAGACTCTTTTGCCTTTGCCTTTGTTTTTGCCCAGTCATTCCCCCCTAGTTTGCTAAGTTTTGGCGTCTTTCCCTCCGAACCTATGTATTTTTGAATTAAATCCAGCTGGTTTGTAGGCACATACAAAAAGTCCCCGTCATAATACCGGATTTTTAAATAGTCCTTTTTTATACCCTCCACTTCCAGCTGTTGAATACCTACATATTTTCCTATTCCATAAATCTGGTGGACAACATAGTCATTTATATTAAGGTCTGTAAATACGCTTATTTTCTGACCCTTATTTTTTTTACTAAAAGTTCTCTTTTTCTTTTTCTTTTCTCCAAAAAAATCCTTTCCGCTTATAATTACAAATTTTATGTCCTGGTACTCAAAGCCCGTTTGAAGGCTTCCCCCTGTTATAACCACCTGTCCCGGCAAAATTTCACCTGAAAATTCATCATAATAATTTGCCTCTATTCCTTCTTTTTTTAAATTTTCTTCTAATATACGCCCTCTGCTTTGCCCTCCTGACATCACCAGAATTCTGTATTTGTTTTCTTTCCATTTTCTTATATCATCTATTAAAATATCAAAATGTCCTTTGTAGGAGTTTAAAAGCTTAGAAGGTACTCTCTCCTCTGTTTCCAAAATATCAAAATACACCGGCTTGTTTTTATTGATATTTTCTAATATATACTCTAAGCTAACATAAATCTCAAAACTTTCCGGCAGTAAATACCCCTTTTCAAGAAATGCCTTGCAAAGCTCATAGTTTTCAAAAAGAAGACTTTCATACCTTGTTTCAAATTTTTTTGGTTCGTCTAAAAAAAACAATGTTTTTTCCAAATCCATATAATGTGTAATAATTGAAGGCTTATCAATAATGTAGGATATATATCTGTCCATTCCTGGAAAATAGTACTCTTCTTTAAATCTTTCCATATCACCTTTTATTTTTTCTTCTATCTTTTCTTTAAAGCCTTCTACATCTTTTTTACTTAATTTTTTTAAGTACTCATTAAGACTATTGGATATTTTATCTAAAATCTCATCCCTTCTTTTGTCATCATATATCAGTTCCCTGGCGGGTAAAATGGCGATTTCTTCTATTCTTTCCAAAGACCTTTGGGATATAACATCAAAAGTCCTTATAGAATCTATTTCATCATCAAAAAATTCAATTCTTACGGCATTTTCACTGTTTATTGGAAATATATCAACTATCCCGCCCCTTATGGCAAACTGTCCTTCCCCTTCTACCACCGACACCCTTTCATAGCCAATTACTACAAGGTTTTTTGAAATTTCAGTCAAATCCACAGTCTCTCCCACAGTAAAGGAGATGATGCTTTTTAAAAACAATTCCTTATCTATAAGCTTTCTTCCTATAGCCTCAGGACTTGTAATTACTATTTCATATTCACCGTTTAGGATTTTGTGCAAAGCCCTTATTCTCTCATAAGAGGAATCACGGCTTTTTGCCTCTATATCGTGAAACATAATTTCTTCCGGTGGAAAATATAAAACACCCTCTTCAAAAAAGTTTAAAAAATCCTCATAGGTCTTTCTTGCACTAATATCATTATTGGCAATGAATACACCTTTTAAGTTTAAATGCTTTAAAATAGCATAACTCATATGGGCTTTTTGGGATTGGGATGATCCACCTAAAGAAACTGAACCATCACCCTTTTTTATATCATTTAAAATATCATGGTACCGATTCATTTCCAAAAGCGGATCAATTAAATATTTTTTTGTTTTTGTATTCCTCATTTGCACTCAGTCCTCTGATATTTATAAATTGTTGAATTTGTTCATTGCCTGGTTAATGCCTTGACCTATTATTGCCTCAACGGCATCAGCAGCATTAACAACCGCCTGTGAAATTTTATCCTTTTCTTCCTTAGAAAATTTGCTTAATACATAGTCTGCCAAATCCCATCCTTCCGGAGGCTTATCAATTCCAATCCTCACCCTGGGGAATTCATCAGACATTATCTGATATATGACAGACTTCATTCCATTATGGGTTCCTGCACTTCCTTTAGGCCTCACCCTAATTTTACCAACAGGTAAATCTATATCATCATATATTATTATAATATTTCCCACAGGTATCTTATACCAACTAATAATATCCCTTACACTTTCCCCGCTAAGATTCATATATGTCTGGGGCATGACCAGAAGTACCTTTTTTCCTGAAATTACCCCTTCCCCGTAAAGTGCCTTAAACTTTACCTTTGACATTTTTATTTTATGCCTTAGGGCCAAAAGTTCAACAACCCAAAATCCAACATTGTGCCTTGTATCAGCGTACTTTCTTCCAGGGTTGCCAAGCCCCGTGACAACAATTAACTCATCCAAATCTCCCACCTCCCAGGATTTTAGGACATATTCTAAATTTAGGACAAATATCAAAATAATTCATAAAATAATAACTGCCCATTTGAGTATATAAACAGGCAGTGTTTGTTATTATTTTCACAACATTTTTCTAAAATACATTAATCTTTTTGAGTAAAGAGTGTACTTATGGACATATCCCCATATATTCTTTCTATAGCTTCTGCAAATACCGGTGCAACAGATAAGGATTTTATCTTTGGACTTCTCTTTTCCTCAGTTAAAGGAATTGTATTTAAAGTGATTAATTCCTTTAGTTCTGACTTTTCTATCCTTTCCACAGCATTACCGGACAGCACCCCATGGGTACAGCAGGCATATACTTCTTTTGCTCCCATTTCAGTCAAAGCATTGGCAGCATTTATAATGGTACCACCTGTATCTATAAGGTCGTCCACCAGTATTACCCTCTTATTGTTTACATCCCCGATTATGTTCATTATTTCAGATACATTTGCCTTTGGACGTCTCTTGTCAATGATAGCTAATGGAACATCCAGCCTTTCTGCAAACTTTCTCGATCTTGCAACACTTCCCACATCAGGGGAAACAACCACAACATCGCTGGTATCTTCAAATTTTTCTCTAAAGTGATTAGCAAGAATAGGCACACCCAGCAAATGATCTAACGGAATGTCAAAAAATCCTTGTAGTTGTGGTGCATGCAAATCCATTGTCAATATCCTGTCTGCTCCAGCAGTAGTCAATAAATTAGCTACAAGTTTTGCTGAAATAGGATCCCTTGCTTTAGCCTTTCTATCCTGCCTTGCATATCCATAGTATGGGATAACAGCTGTTATCCTTCCCGCCGATGCCCTCCTTAAAGCATCTATCATTATCAAAAGCTCCATAATGTTGTCATTAACCGGCCAACACAGGGATTGTATCAGGAAAACATCAGAACCTCTTACAACTTCATTGATTCCTATTGCACACTCACCATCACTGAACTTCCCCACATTTGCAAGTCCTAAAGGCAACCCGATTTTTTCTGCAATCTCCAGTGCCAATTCACGGTTTGAGTTGCCGGCAAAAATTTTTATATCCTTACCATGTAGATTCATCTTAAGATCCCCTCTTACTTCTTAATATTTTAATATTTTAAAAATTTACTAATCTTTTTTTAACAAACCTTTTTTCAAAACCCAGTTTTCCTTTATTACCTGCCTGCTTCTTGCAATAGCTAATGAATTTTCAGGTACTTCATCGGTAATGGTGGAACCTGCTGCAATATACGAATTTTTCTTAACTTCAACAGGTGAAACCAGGTTCACATTGCATCCCACAAATGAATTGTCTCCGATAATTGTCTTGTGCTTCTTCTGCCCGTCATAATTAACCACCACTACGCCACAACCTAAATTGACTTTCTTGCCAACTTCTGCATCTCCTACATATGTTAAGTGGGATATCTTTGTGCCGTCCCCGATTGATGAATTTTTTATTTCAACAAAATCACCTATCTTGACATTTTTACCCACATTACTTCCTGGTCTTAAATATGCAAAAGGACCTGTTTTTGTCTCATCATCTATACAGCTTTCCAATACAACGGAGTTTTTTATCTCAACTCTATTTCCAATTTTTGAGTTTTCAATTGTGCTTCCAGGTCCTATTATACACTCTTCTCCTATTTTTGTTTCTCCTTTAATTATAGTTGAAGGGTAAATGATGGTATCCATGCCTATTTCCACTTCAGAATCAATATATGTAGAATCAGGGTCTATAATTGTTACACCACTGGCCATTATTTTGTTTAGTATTCTCTTTCTAAGGACTTTAGCTGCTTCTGCCAGTTGAATCCTATCATTTATCCCGGCTAATTCTTCTCTGTCTTCAATTTTGACAGCACCTACTTTAAGCCCTTTATTTATTAATATCTTTATGGTGTCGGTAAGATAGTATTCTCCCTGGTCGTTTTTATTGTCAAGTTCTTTTAGTGCATCCCTTAATGCACTTATATCAAAGCAATAAATGCCTGAATTAATTTCCTTTATCTTCTTCTGTTCACAAGATGCGTCCCTGTCCTCAACAATTTCCACCACTTCATTTTGGCTGTTTCTGATTATCCTTCCGTATCCGGCGGGATTTTCAAAGTCTGCCGTAATTATTGTCGCAGCATTTCCTTTTTCTTTGTGATAATCAACGGCAAGTGAAATGGTATTTGAAGTGACAAGGGGCATATCCCCATACATTATAACGACCTGTCCTTCCCTGTTTTCAAGATATTCCTGAGCCTGGATAACTGCGTGTCCTGTTCCTAGCTGCTGTTCTTGTTTTGCATAAGAAACTTTATTTCCCATATATTCTTTTACTTCTTCCCCATTGCGGCCAATGACAAGTACAATTTCATCCACCCCGGAATTCTTTACGCACTGGTAAACCCACTCTACCATTGGCTTTCCACATATCTCGTGTAAAATCTTTGTCTTTTTCGACTTCATTCTTTTGCCCTCACCTGCAGCAAGGATGATAGCCATTAAGCGTTCCATATTATTCTCCTCCTTCAGATATAAGCTGCAATGAATACCACTATCTGATACCTGAATATTACCACCTAATATATTCTCTCACTTTTCCTTAATTTTTTCAACATTATGAAACACAAAAAAAAATAGAAAGGTATAAATATATATGAATATATAAATATATAAATATATATATATATATAATAAAAAATCGTCAAAAACATACGTTAGGCATTAACGTTATGCTTTTCACGATATCATATTATTCTCAAAAAAATCTGCACCTTAAAACATTTTTTTCTTTATGAAGGCATTTTTCTTATAATTTTATTTTACATAAAATAATTTATTCTTCTTCTGTGCCTTCTGCTTCTTCTTTTTGGTTTTCTTCTAACTCGGCAGCAGCTGTAATATACTCATACTTGTCCAATATAGCACTTTGTATTTTCCCTCTTGTCTCTGCATTGATAGGATGTGCAATATCCCTAAACTCGCCATCAGGAGCTTTTCTGCTAGGCATAGCTATAAAAAGCCCATTTTGGCTCTCTATAACCTTTATGTCGTGGACAACAAATTCATTGTCAAAGGTTACAGAAACAACTGCTTTCATTTTTCCTTCTGAATCAATTTTTCTGATTCTAACATCAGTAATTTCCATAAGATGTTACCACCTTCCGTAAATAATTGTGAATTCTCCGTGTATATTAATGTATTCGTCATTTTTTTTATTTTTCCTGCTTATTTTTTATCATTTTATTATTTTATTAAAATATGTCTTATAAATACGTTAATTGTAGCTATTCCTGCAATAAATAATTTCATCTTTTGTTATAGCATTTCTCTTTCTTTTTTATATTATTCATTTTATTATTCATACAAAAATGTAAAAACACATTCTCTATATTAACTGTATTTTAATTTTACATTAAAATTTTGATTTTAGGCTTATATTCTAGTTAATTTTTTCATATAATAGTAATTGGATATTTAATATTTAATTTAATTATTGAACTATTGAATATTTAATTTGTAACATGTCAATTATTGTATAAGACGGTTATTGCATAAGATTATGTTAAAATATAATTATGTTAAAATATTTAGAAGTTTATAAATAATTTTTTACACGAATAGGAGTGTTATTTTTTGTTAAAATCAAATATTTTAAATTTAAACAATGTTAAACATGTTCATTTTATAGGCATAGGGGGAGTGAGCATGAGCGGTCTTGCGGAAATCCTCCTTAATATGGGGTACAAAGTGTCCGGTTCTGACCTGAACTCCTCATGTCTGACTTCCAAACTCACTGAAAAGGGAATTAAAGTATATATAGGACATAGTGAAGAAAATATAAAAAATCCTGATCTGGTGGTGTATACAGCTGCTGTAAAGAAAGACAACCCGGAACTTTTGAAATGTGAATTATTAAATATACCCGTTATAGAGCGTTCTGTGCTTTTAGGGGAAATAATGAAAACTTTTCCCTACAGTATCGCCGTATCAGGTACTCATGGTAAAACAACCACCACTTCCATGGTCTCAATGATACTTTTAGAATGCGGGTTTGACCCTACCATACATATAGGCGGGGAATTAAATGCCATAGGAGGAAATACACGCATTGGAGGAAATAAGTACTTTGTCTCTGAAGCTTGTGAATACGTTGAAAGCTTTTTAAAATTTTACCCTTTCCTTGCCATTGTTTTAAACATTGAAGAGGACCATCTGGATTACTTTAAAGACATAGAGCATATAAAGTCTTCATTTTTAAAATTTATGTCCCTTGTTCCTGAGGATGGCTACATAGTTGCAAATTGTGATGATGAAAATGTCACTTCATTGTTAAAACATATAAACTGCAATAAAATCACCTACGGCATCACCTCAAATGATGCAATGTGGAATGCAAAAGATATTGTTTTTGACCATGCAGGATGTGCTGCTTTTGATGTATATAAAAACGGCAAAAAAGTCATTGACATTAACTTAAAGCTTCCCGGAATACACAATGTAAGCAATGCCCTTGGTGCAATATCTGCATGTCATGCACTAGGTTGTGATTTTAAAGGCATTAAAGCAGGTTTGGAAAATTACACAGGTACCCACAGGCGCTTTGAACTAAAAGGAATAATTAATGATATTAAAGTAATTGATGACTATGCACATCATCCTTCGGAAATTAAAGCTACATTAAAGGCGTGTAAAAATATTTCTCACAGAAAAATCTGGTGTGTTTTCCAGCCTCATACTTATTCCAGGACAAAGCACTTGCTGGATGAATTTAAAGATGCCTTTTGTGATGCTGACATGGTAATAATAAGTGATATTTATTCCGCCCGTGAAGTGGATACCGGTGAAATCCACTCTCTGCAGCTGGTGGATAAAATAAAACACTACAACAAAAATGTCCTTTACATACCTGAATTTGAAAGCATTGTACAGCTTTTAAACAAACATGCCTCTCAAGGAGATGTTATAATAACCATGGGAGCCGGAAATATCAACAGCGTGGGAGAAATGTTTTTAAGAACAAAAAAAATAATAGCCGTAAGTTAATAAGACTTCACTTTATCTAAAGTGAAGTCTTATGTATAGCCTTTTATTTTTTAATATGTTTTATTTTTACTTTTTATCCTGGTCAATCATTGCAAATTTAATTTCCCCCTGGGCAGCAACCTGGCCATCAACGGTGGCAGTCACTTTTACCTTTCCCATACCCATCTTAAAAACTAAAAATTCTGCTTCAAGCCTTAATACATCACCTGGCACAACCTGCCTTCTAAACTTCATGGACTCTATGCCGGTAAATACCCCCAGCTTCCCTTTGTTTTCTTCAAGCATAAGTCCTGCCACACAAGCCGTCTGAGCCATTGCCTCCACTATCAGCACCCCGGGCATAATCGGATTTCCCGGAAAATGTCCTTGAAAAAAGGGTTCGTTAATAGAAACATTCTTTATAGCAACCGCCCTCTTACCCGGCTCTACTTCCTCTATTTTGTCAATTAGCAAAAAAGGATATCTGTGAGGGATAATATTTTGAATTTCAATATTTGACAACATTCCAATGCCTCCCCGATTGTTTTCGTTATTTTAGATGATAACCTATACACTCTTTCATGTCAATAGATGGGAAGGCCTTATTCATCTATGTTAATCATTTATGGTTTCTGTCAATGTATTTTTGGTACTTTGTATCGCCCCTATTATATCTGATACCGTCTGCCCATGACAATCTACCACAGAAGCAAACTCTTCAGATGCTGCAACTGTTTGTTTTGCAAACACCGCCGTTTCTTCCATAAGCTTTATCATTTCATCTTTATCAATTCTCATTTTATCTAAAGATATGTTTACATCATTTATTTCTTTGGAAATGGAAAATACTGCATCTGTAATGTTGTGAAAGGATTGGTTGGTATCTTCAACTGACTCTGTTTGATTTTTTATTGATTCTTTTAAATCTTCAACTGACCGGTTTATATCTGCATACCCTCTCACAATTTTGTCCATTAACTGACTTATTCCGACTGTGTGGTTTTGAGCCTGGTCTGAAAGTTTTTTAAAGTTTCCAGCCACCACAGCAAAACCACTTCCATACTTACCTGCTTTTGCAGCCTCAATGGTTGCGTTTAAAGCAAGATGTTTTGTCTGTTTGCTAATATCACTCATTATATCAACAAATTCGCTTACGCTTTTTATAATATCTGTGAAGTTTCTTACAGATTCCGTTATCTGGTCAGTCATTTCTATCGTCAACTGAAATTTTTCTTTAAGAAGATTAATGGAATTAAGCCCCGTACTGCAAAGCTCTTTTATATTTAATGTATCTGTTCTTACGCTGTTAAAATTATCAGAAATTGAATCCATATGCTCTGACAGTTTCTTAACAAAATTTGTACCTTCGTCAAGAGCTGCAGCCTGCTGGTTTAAAGGCATGGAGATACTATCTAAAGATTCGAAAAGTTTGTTTATGCTCTGATATCCTGTCTCTGAAAGACTTTGTAAGGATAAAAATAAATCATCAATAGAATTTTTGGCAGCTGCATTCTTCCTTTTTAAATCGCAATATTTTTCTGTTATTTCCTCCATGACTGCAAAAATTTTATTGTCATAATCTTTTACCTGAAATTCTCCTATGCACTCCCTGCCCTTTTCTATAAGCTTTTTATATACTTTTTTATACAATCGGTTGGTTAGAAATAAAGTTATTAAGCATGCTGATAATACTAATAATGCCGCCAGCACCCCAAGCTTTATTTCTTTTGACAGGTAATTTATAATAACTCCTGAAAAAACAGCAAATAAAATTATGGAAATCACCGCTATTAAATGGTTTTTTTCTATTTTTATTTTCCTAAACCTTTTCACATTGTATCACTCCAAATATGCTATGAAAAAATAATCATATCGCAGAAGCTGGATACTTCTGCGATATTCCTGATACATTATCATCCCTGATGCCTTATTTATAGAACTTTCTGTCATTATACCTTTCTGTTCCTGAGGGTTCTGCTAAGCTGCTTGTATAAGTCTTCTGCCAATCCGTAGCTCCTGTTTTTTGAAGCTTCTTTAACCAACTCATCATCAAGCATACTTTCAAATATTTCCCGTCCTACAGACTTTGGGATTAAATCACTTCTAAATACCGTTGCCCTCATTTGTTTGTATACCATGTTAAGAAGCAGACCTTCAAATTCCCTGCAAACCTCTTTCAGGGCTTCTTCATCCTGGTTCTCATAAGCATTTAAAAGTCTTTTTTCAAATTCACCATCCTGATTTATTTCCCTGGTGTTGTAATTGATGTTGTAAAAATTTTTATTTGTTAGATTTCCTACAACTTTATTCGCATCCATATCATTTCACTTCCGTTATCTCTTTAGGTTATTTGCTATACCCAGCATATCATCCGCTGACTGGATAGCCTTTGAATTTATTTCATACGCCCTTTGGGCTACAATAAGCTTAACCATTTCTTCAACCACTTGGACATTTGATGATTCCAAAAAGTTTTGCCTTATACTGCTTCTTTTACCCATTTGATCATCCGGAACCGGCTGTCCTGAGGCAGGAGTAATTGCATAATTGTTGTTTCCTATGCTTTCTAATCCATATCTGTTGGGAAACTTTACTAGACCTATTCTTTGCCCTAAAGAAACCACATTCCCCTCTTCATCAGTATAACTAAGCTCTCCGTCTTCCCTGACACTGAGCCTTGAGATATCAACATCAATTATTATTTCCATACCGTTTTCATCTAAAACAGGGTACCCGTCTGATGTTGTAAGCATGTTTCCAAAGTCCGTCACACTTATTTTAAAACTCCCGTCACGGGTATAAACTATTTCCCCGCCGCGTCCTGCTACCATGAAAAAACCGTCCCCGTCTATTGCAAAGTCTAAAGGGTTGTCCGTTCTTTCCAGATTTCCCATTTGGAAGTTTTTAGATGTGGCAGCGGTTACCGCCCCATGTCCTACCTGTAAATTCACAGGTCTTCCTTCACCATCTAAAACTGACGCCCTTGTTAAAGTTTCATACAGCATATCTTTAAACTCAGCTCTTTCTTTTTTATACCCTGTTGTGTTGACATTTGAAAGGTTGTTGGATATAACATCAACATTAAACTGCTGTGCTTTCATACCTGAACTAGCTATCCAAAGTGCTCTCATCATAGGGCTTCATCCTCCTGTTATATTACTCTTTATACTGGCCTTTATATTATCCTTTACATTTATATCAACTTGCACTTATATTATCCTTTGCATTTATATCATAACTTGCATTACATTATCCTTTACATTTATAATGTTTTTTTGCATTTATATTGTCTTTTGCATTCATATAAGTTTTAATTATACCCTTTTTAACTTGCTTCTGTCCTGCTTCTACCATTTACACTATTCTTCTTATCTTATTCTTCCCACTTCATTTACTGCCTTTTCCAAAGCTTCATCATGTGCATGCAAAACTTTTTGATTTGCCTCATAGGCGCGCATAACTGTAATCATATTTACCATTTCCGTTATTGCATTTACATTTGACTGCTCTATGTACCCTTGCTTTACCGCCCCGGTAAATTCATTGGGAGGTGCTCCTGCTGCTTCAACAAGGTTTTCACCTATTTTCCTCAATGCATTTTCATTTTCAAACTCACTTATTAAAAGCCTTCCCACCGTTTGACCGTTTTCTAAAATAGTCCCATCTTCTAAAACGGTAAAATCCTCACTTCCTAAAGTGATAATTCCTCCTTCTCCCATGACAAAATAACCTTCTTTTGTTACCAGCTGCCCATTAGCATTTAATAAAAAGGCACCATCCCTTGTGTACCTTTGTACAAAATTCCCATTGTCTAATGGAACTGCAACAGTGAAGAAGGCTAAATCTGAATCCGCTATTGCCATATCAAGGCTTCTATCAGTTTTTGTAAGCTGTCCCCTTGCGTAATAAGTGAAAACTTCCCCAACATCATTTCCTAAATGCATGCCTCCAACCCTGCCTGTAGGGTTGTCAGTGCTTTTGCTGTCATTTATCCTCTTTACAAGCACTTCAGGAAAGCTTTCATATACAACAGTGTCCCTTTTATATGCATTTGTATTTACGTTTGCCAGATTATTGGATATTACATCCATTTGTTTGGTATTTGCAAGCATACTCCATCCGGAAGTGTAAAGACCTCTAATCATATGTTCTCTCCTAACAGATAAAAGATTTTTAGTTATATCACACTAGTTATATCGGAAATGTTTAAGAAATGCTTAACAATATCTCGAAATTTTTTTAAATTACAATTTGGTGTCCCGGACAGGAATCGAACCCGTATTAGTAGAACCGGAATCTACTGTCTTATCCATTAGACCACCGGGACATACCATAAGAATTGAAAACTAAAATCCCAATCAATATTATTACTACTTATAGTGTGGCTACTATTTATAATTTACTTCTATTTTCAGTCTAATTGTTATTTATAATTCAATATTTATTATAACCCAATATTTATTATAATCCAACGTATCTTTATTTACAATATAAAAAATCAAGAAAATTTCACATAAAAAGTTTTATAAGCCATGCGTTAACCAGATAATCAACTGTATATCCAAGTAGCATAACCCATGTAGATACCATAAAAAACACCAAAATTTTAAGTTTTTTGTGAAATGTATAAATTACATATATGCCCCGGGTTACAATGGCTGACTGCCATAAAACAATTATTATTTTAATAATCAGAAAATAACCTGAATATATCCTAAGCCCTGCTACATTTTCTCTAAATACTATATGCAGCAAAATATATATAGGGATAATTAAAAAATAAGACACTATATATACTTTCATTAATTTAATAAATTGTCCCTTTATATCAGTTATGCGTTTTCTAAGGGCAAAATTCTTAAATGCATCAAATAGAGGCATTGCAAAAAACACTGTATCCAAAAGCCCTGTTAAAATTATAATACAGAAGGTAAGGGAAATATTGTACACCAATACTTCCGGGGGTTTGTTGAAAAAATAAAAAGGTATCCTGTAAATAAGGGACATACCCAGTTTAAACAATCCAACCAATGCCAGCCCTATATATAAAGTGTGTAGTTTACTTGTTAATTTTTTAAAATAACTTTTTGGAAACAACAGCCTGTCAATAAGAAATTTTTTCACAATAAAACCCCTTAAAAAAATTATTAAAAGGAGCATATAAATTATGCTCCTTTTAATAATACATTATTTCTGTTTATATGTCTATTTCCAAAGTTTAAAAGGGATCTTTATAGTTTTCCCAGTTCTTGCTGTGAGATATCCATATACCTCTGTTAAAGTAAAATTGTCCTTCTCCTATAAACATATCTTTACGCTCAGTTTCCCCGCCTAAATGCCATCTTAGCCATGCTATCGTTGCAGGAATTCCGTCAAATGGTCCGCTTCCATGACCGTCACCTCTCATTTCACCATACCATATTGGTACTGTTGCCTGCTTGAAGTCATTCCTTGTATTTTCAAGGGCTAAATCGTCCTCCAATCCGCAANNATTGGATGTGCTTCAACACCTAAACTTCCAAGATTGGCCGGCCTGAAAACCCACCCTTTTCTATTTGGTCCCACATCTTTGTCTATCACTACTTGAAATGGACCATAATCCTCTACACTGTCAACAGGAGGCAAAATTCTGGCATTGACAGGAGGATTTGACAGAAGTAGGATCAGGTGATGGCCCAGGTCAGTATCCTTGACCTGGGAATCTATCAATAATTTCTAATATATATCTTTGTAGAAGTGTAGCATCATTAGAATTAATGATTCCGTCCCCGTTGATATCGGCATTTCTAAATGCCTCCCCTGTAAGGGTTGTAATTTCTAATATATGTCTGGATAACAATGTGTAGTCGCTGGTGTTTATAGTTCCGTCTCTATTTATATCGCCTAAATTTCCGGTTGGCGGATTTGTGGGAACTGTTCCACCGCTGAATTCAAACCAGTCCACATTAACAGGACCTGAGAATACAAGATACAAGTCATTTTCTCCTGTAACATTGCTAATATCACAGCTTAATAGTTGATATGTATCCCAGTCACCTGTTGAAGGAGCTGAAAGTGTCCCTATGCGTGTTCCTGAAGGACTGTTTAATCTAAGGTCAATATTTATATCCAAGGCACTTGCCACCATGGCTTTAAAAGATTTTGCCCCGCTTCCAAAATCTATTTTGCTATATAATACAGAATCCCCGCTTTCTATATACCCTATTCCGCCACCGCCGCCAGGAGTATCTATTACTCTCATTGATGAAGAATTAATAGCATTGTAATCCTCTGCTTCAATACGTGAAAATGCAGACCTTGGTGTTGGTGGTAGTGTTGGTGTTGGTGGTGTAGTCGGTCCGCCGCCACCTGGCTCTGTAAATCCTGCTGCACAGGCCATCCTTGCAAAATTCCACAAACTTGGTTTCCACACAGTCCAATCATGACCATAATTGTGAAGAAGCCACTCAACATGCGGTATATTATTTTTCTTACAGTAATCCACTAATCTGTTGTTGCTGAAGATTAGGTTATCTGCTGTACCACAGGAAAGAAACAGCAACTTTATATTCTCTCTTACTTTAGTCCCGCCGTCAGGGAATAATTGATTGTTTTGCTTCATAATTGGTGATGATGAAAAACCGCCTACATAATGAAATTTATCTGCATTTGGCAAACCAATATTTACAGCCTGTGCCCCACCCTGGGAAAGACCAGCAATAGCCCTGTGCTTTGCATCAGTATAAACTGAATAGTTGCTTTCTATATAAGGTATAAGGCTTTCTAATAAATCTTTGGTGAAATTCTCCCAGCCATCCACTCCAGGTGCACTTGCATTACCATATGGCAATACCAAAATAAAAGGATCTATTTCGCCTGCTGCAATGAGATTGTCAAGAATTACATGTGGTACACCATTTTGATACCACTCATCTTCATTTCCTCCGATCCCGTGTAGCAAATACATAACACTGTATTTCTTATCTGGGGAATATCCCGGAGGCAGGTAAATCCTTGCCCTGCGCTGACTGTTTGTAGCCTTGGAAAAATAATTAATATAACTTACCTGGCCATGAGGAATGTTGTTATTCACCCTGTCATAGCCTGCAGGCGGCATAGTTGGCTGTAAAGCCGCTGTAGAAATAAACGTAAAAGTGTTTAAAAATGATGCTACCAACAAGATGCATAAAAAAATACTTAAAATGCTTTTTTTCATAAACTTGACCTCCTTTTTAAATCTGTGCAATGTTTATATACCTTCTTAAGTATAAATTTCGCAACAAAATAAAAAATGAATACATGTTTCATTTTGTTTTAATTATATGTAACTTCTAATGTGTAATTTATGCCGCAACATGTATATAAATCATACATGTTGCGACAATGAAAAAGGGGAAAATCACTGTTTGCGGCAATTGGCTGCGGTACTATATTGCCGTAAAATTGCTGTAATGATAATTTAAATATAAATTTGTATGTTTGTATGCTATCTTTCAAGTGCCTCTTTTAAAGCATCTATTATTGCATTGTATGCTGGCTTTGGATTGTAATTTCTATCAAAAATCAATGGATTGTCAGTACCTGGGAATACTCCCGGAACCCATGAATATTGATCGGTAAATCCCCAAAATACAAAAGTTTTAACATTAGGATTTCTCAGGCAAATTTCCATAAGTGATTTGTAATTGTCCGCCTGTACCTGAAACGCCTGGTTTTGATTCTGGGAAGATGGTATTCTTATATCAATTTCAGTAAAAGATACCAAAAGTCCAAGATCAGCATAGCGTTTTACATTCCTCTCTATATCAGCCAATTGTTGAGCACTCATACCGTTGATAAAGTGACATTGGAAACCTACACCGTCAATAGGTACTCCTCTTTCCACCATACCTTTAATCATATTATATGTGTAATTGGATTTAGCACCTAAATCTTCTATATTGTAGTCATTGTAGAAAAGAAGTGCATCAGGGTCAGCCTTTCTTGCTGCATGGAATGCAATGTCTATAAAGTCTGGACCAATTACCCTTGTAAACACACTGTTTCTAAGGGAATTGCCGCTGTCATCCACAGCCTCGTTAACTACGTCCCATTCCTTTATTTTGCCTTTGTAGTGTGTTAATACTGTATTTATATGATTATTTATAACAGCAGTCAGAGAATCCCTTGTCCAGTTTCCATTTTGTACCCATCTTGGAAGCTGGTTGTGCCACAATAGTGTATGTCCGCGTACTTCCATATTGTTGCGCTGGGCAAATGAAACCAGCCTGTCACCGTTTGCAAAGTTAAAATTGTTTTGAGATGGCTGAAGGGCATCAAATTTCATTTCATTTTCAGCAACCACCATTGCAAACTCTCTTTTTAAAATTTCTTCGTAAATAGGGCTTGTCTGATTATAAAACCATTGGCTGTTAACACAAGAGCCTATTACTTTCCCGTTAGCCGCTCCATAGTCCTTCAGGGCCGTTCCTGTAAGAGGCGGATTTGACGGAGTTGGCTGAGGTGGTGGCAACTTGTCTTCCGCCGGGAATTTATCAATAACTTCTAATATGTATCTGTTAAGTAATGTTGCGTCCATGGAGTTAATTAGACCGTCCCCGTTTAAGTCAGCAGCATCAATTTTTGGTATGGAAGTTGAAATCTCCATAACGTATCTGTTAAGCAACGCTGCATCCATAGAATCAATTACACCATCACCGTTTAAATCACCAAATTTAATTACAGGTCCTGGTCCCACGGTAGGTACCGGATCACTTCCGCCTCCCTTTGTAAAAGTAAACCAGTCAATATTTACAGGACCTGAAAATACCAATACAACATCATTTACCCCTGTAACAGAAGTTATATTTGTGGAAAGCTCTGTATAGTCATTCCAACCTCCTGTTGAACCCACTTGTAAAGAACCTATGCGTGTTCCTGTTGAACTGCCTATTCTTATATCAATTGTTGTAGGATTATCCACATCAGATGCAACATTTGCAGTAAACTTACTTGCACCGCTTCCAAAATTTATGTTTTTAAATGTAAGTGTGTTTCCGCTTTCTATATAGCCTATACCTTCTCCGCTTCCCGTTCCTATAATTTCCATGCTTGAAGAGTTGTAAGCGTTGTATTCTTCTGCTTCAATTCTTGAAAAAGCGTCTCTTGAGTTAGGACCGTTATTCTCCGGCATTGTAGAACCACCTGGACCTCCTGGTTCCACTGGGTCTATTGGGTCGTTAGGTATACTTCCGCCAATGGTAATTACGTTTTTATAAACGTCTGCAGAACCACTGCTCTGGTATCCCTCTACTGTAGTAGCAACTTCATACATTTTACCCATTTTCATACCCATGCTTTCCCAAGCTCTGAAGTGCTGGCTTACAGATACAGTACCGCTTGTTTTTTTAGATGTTCTAACACTCCAATACTGTTGGAAAGTTGCAGTACCTATAATGGAAGGCTGGTTAACCCTTGTAGTCTCATAAATATCATATGTACCGCCGTCCACTGTAATCATACCCTTTGACTGTGCTCCTGGAGGACGCCAGTTACCCCAGCTTTCAATAATATAGTATTCTACAAGGGGGTCTACCGTCCATCCATAGATACACAAATATGAGTTCCCGTTTGGACGGTAGTCAGCCGCATATTCCACCACAATATTCCCAAGCTGCTGATGCGTCTTGGTTTGGTCAAATTTGCGTCCTTTACGGAATAATATATTATTTATATTACTCCATTGACAGCTAAAAGCTCCGCCGTCTTTCAAAGTCATAGAGCCTGAACCGGAATCTACCCAAAATTCAAAGTCATATCCCCCGTGGGTGCCTATTTCATTTGATGTGACAGTACGTGCTTGTACATTTGGAGCCGCTAAAAGTGTAATGCACATTATAAGTGCCAGAATCAGCGTCACTTTTTGTTTCATAAGTGAACTCCCCTCTCTTTATTTTTAATTTTAATTTTAATAAAATTTTATTATCAACCTTTAGAGATGTACTTTCAGAATTGTAATACGATAACTAGCTTTGACTTTTTTAAACTTGAAATAAGCACTTTTTAATTCCCCTAACTTCCTGTGTAGTATATTAAAATATACACCTCTCTCTTTATATTTTATCCCCTTCTTACATAAAATTCTATGATTTATATTGAAGAAAAGTTGACTTTTTTTCTTTTTTAATTTATAACATCAACAAAACTAAAAAAATTAACCCGTTTAGCTTTGGCTAAACGGGTGCATTATAAGAGCTTTGCAACCATCAAAATCAGAAGAACTATACTTCCTAACATAACAATGTTTACTATGGCATTTGCTAACATTCTGAGTTTAAAGAAGTTTGGCTTCAAATTTAACCCCACCGCTAAATTATTTAAATTTCTCTTCCCATAAACACAATTTTTTATAACCTCTTCCGCCTCCTTAATGATGTACTGGTTTTTTTTGTATTCGCTATCTTTGCTGCCTTTCTCCCCATTTTTTGAATTTCCCTTTAAAATTAAAATTGCTTCTTCAACTAAGTTTGAAGGTATATTTTTTACAATTATGATTTTTTTAGTCTCATCATATACCATACAGTTCCTCCGAAATATATATTCAGCATTAGTTTGTTTCGGAATTGTGAAAATTATACATATAATATGTAATTTGTTTAGCTCCCCCGGCTCCATATTTTTGCTACCATGACAGTCATGTCATCCAAAGGCCTTTCCCCACAGTTAGAAAGGGCTTTATCCAATATTGTATCCGCAATTTCCTGGGGATTGATGCTTTTAATACCGTCAATATAATCTATCAAACCCTGCTCCCCTTCTTCTTCTTTCATAAATGAGTCTATTACCCCGTCAGACATCATTATAATAAAATCCCCGTTTCCAACTTCTTTAGAAACAAGTTCTGTTTCAATATTACTAAGTATTCCTGCAGGCAGTGAAATGGATTTTACAACTTCAACGGTTTCTTCTTTTTTTATAAATGTCGGAACTGCACCTATTTTAACAAACTCAACCTTCCCATCATATAAATCAACTGCTGTAAGGTCAATTGTTGCAAAAGAATCTTCATCGGATTTCAGCACAAGAATGGAGTTTATCAGTTTTATTGCAGTGTCTTTATCAAAACCGGTCTCTATAAACTGCTCCAACAAGTTTATAGCAGCATTGCTTTGGTTGAAAGCTATTTGACCTGCCCCCATTCCATCACTCAAAGCCAAAATATATTTTCCGTCCCCTGTATTCATAAATGTGTAATTATCCCCGCAAACCTGTCCTTCATATTTTGGTCTTCTGGCCACCCCTGTGGTAACACTCAAAACCTCCTCTTCAACCAGTTTTAAATTGCATATATTTGTTTTATGGTTGTAAATACATTCAGTCCTGTCTTTAACCATCTTTTTGCCTAAAACTTCAGATGCTTTGTTTTCCATTATATCTATACACCTATTTTTTCCCCTGCAGTCTTTATGAAAAATATTTACCTCAAATTTTCCCCATTTATTTTCATATATTATTACATCCTTAACTTTCACACCTGCCATATCCAATTCCAATAATAAGCTGTCCTCCAGCTCCCTTTTGAATTTAATGTCTGTGTTAATTTCCGAAGCAAGATTTGATATAACCTTTGACAGCCCGTCTAATTGCTGGGATATAATACCCCTGCTCTCCCCCATTTTACTTTTCCACACCATATCCACCTTAAATAATTCGTATATATTATTAATTTGCTTTACAAATTCCACTACATGCTCACATTTCTCAATAAACTGCCCGGGTATATCCTTTTCATTAATGCAGCCCTTCTTTTCTAAAGCCTCAACTATTCTAAACATAACCTGATAGGTACTGTAAAAATTCCTGTCCCAGCAGTACATACACAAACTGCAGTCTTTGCATACCTTTTCAGCCACCCTGTCAAATAAAGAGGATATATCCTGCTTATTAGTAATCATTTTTGTTTGAGATATTTCATTAAAAGTTTTTGCTATTTCACTAAATGCCAGTGCAAAATTATTAAGTTTATTCACAGTAAGTTCCCTTATTCTTTCACTGTAGCTAATTTTGTCTTTTACTTTGGATTTATTATCTAAAAACCCAAATGTATTTTCCATTACTTTTTCAGGAATAAGTATAAAAATCATAGACGCCATAGATATATCTTTTATATGTATGAGAATTTCTGTAGAGCCATTTAAATACAGTGTAAGCAAGGCATTTGCCGCTATAAACCCAATGCTTGCCCCTATTTTTCCAAGATTTTTAAAAACACCTGTCAAAAGCCCGCAAAAAGCATAAGAAGCAATTATAACAGGTGGTGCTGCAGGGTTGGCCATGCTTATTACAAGCCCTGTTATCACCCCCACAGCTGCCCCGGCTCCGGAACCAAGCTTTGTACTGAATATTAATATTGATAAAATTCCTAATATATTTGTCAGTGTAAATCCCAAAAAACTAATATCACTGACAGCTGAAAGCATCAAAGCCGCCATCACTGCCATGCTTATTATTTCTTCATTTGAATACGTATCTTTCTTTTTTACACCATCTGATAAAAGTCCGCTGCTTCTAAAAATAAAAATTAATGAAAAAACCAACCCTGAATAAAAAATTGCCATTAATAAATCATATAATAAAAATCCATTTAAATACACCATATACATTTGTGGTATCAGCGCACTTACAATCCCTGTAACTGCTATCTTGTAGTCTTCTTTTATTTTAATGTTTTTTAATACCCTGGTTAAAATTGAAAATATACCAATAAAAAGAAGTGCAGTAAACAGCTCTTCCACAGCCCCTCCGGTTATCATTCCTGCCAAAACGGCAACTGCCATTAAAATCTTGTTAAATGTTTTTGTTGAGGCTGCAGCAAAAAAAGCTAGTCCAAATGGCATAGTTCCTTGAAACAGTGAAACCCTTCCTAAAAGAAAACTTGCTAAAAACATTAAAATGTTGGTTTTTGAAAAGCCTATGTGTGAAAGGATACTTTCCCCTATCTTTCCATAAGCTTTTCCTAAACTCCCTGACTTTTCATAAGAAAAAATTTCTGGCTTCATCTTTTGTGACCCCCTAATTTATTTTTTGGTTTTGGCGTTTTTGCACAAAACTGATTATATACAACTTCCAAAAAAATATTTGTCATTTTAAGTTGCAAAGACAGAAAATATTTATGACATGTATCCACAAAACACATCTAGAGATTACATCAGACTAAGTTAAAGAAGGAAGTTCAATATAGAAATATAACTTTGAACACACAGATATTTTTAAATAATTATGTAACATTTAGTCAAAACTTTTTTAAACTTTTTTAAAACTTTTTTAATTTTTGAATACAGGTTTTTAAATACAGGCAAAAATAAAGCCTTTTTATTATGCCGGTTTTTTGGAACATAATAAAAAGGCTTTGTACCTTAACTATGCATTTTTTATAAATAAGTGGTGGGCGCTACAGGGCTCGAACCTATGACCCCCTGCTTGTAAGGCAGGTGCTCTCCCAGCTGAGCTAAGCGCCCACACATGTGGTGACCCATAGGGGACTCGAACCCCTGTTACCGCCGTGAAAGGGCGGTGTCTTAACCGCTTGACCAATGGGCCATATTATAAAATTTAAGGCGCTGGTAGCGGCGATTGGACTTGAACCAACGACACTACGGGTATGAACCGTATGCTCTAGCCAACTGAGCTACGCCGCCATGTCACTGTTGTATCTCCAGCACGCTTTAATATTGTAGCAGATAACCTAAGTAAAAGTCAAGTGATTTTTTAATAATTTTTTTTGGAATTTGCTTCTTTTAAATTGCAGCCCAAATCCCGCCATTGTTTTTAAGCACAGATGCAAGCTTTTTTAAGTATAAAAACAAGCTGCCCAACACCCTCAAGGCTCCCTGTTGTATAGCTTTAGTTCAAACTCCCTAAGGGTACTTTTCAGTCTTTTTCTCTTATGCATTTTATTTTTAAATTTTTTACCTTCTGTAAACAGTTTTTCAATGACATCTGCATCCTTAATCACTTCATCATATAAAGACTCCTCAACCTTTTTATTTGCATGATTTCTTATAGCCCGGCATATAATTTCAATTTCCTCCTCATTAAAGCTATTTAAGTTTGTCAATACTTCTTTTGCTATTTTCTCACCTTCTATACAGTGACTATAACTGTTTTCTGTATCTGTATCTGTTTCCAATTCTTTTGTTTTTAATTTACCTATGTCATGTAAAATTCCAATAATAAATGCCAACTCCATATCAAGTCCCCTGGCCTTTGCAATTGCAGCTGAAAGATATGCCACCCCATATGTGTGCAGCAAATATTTTAAAAAGGGTTTTTGAGGCTCCTTTTCGCCTTTTTCAAAATATTCATTTACTGCCTTTATTACTTTAAGTACCCTGTCCATAATTAAACCCTCTCATATTTTTAAAATTATTTGTTTTAATTTTACTACCATATATTTTCCCACATATTAATAAAATATAGATTATTTAATATTTAGTTTTAAAAACATTTAACTATTCTAATTATATCAAAAATGGAAAATTAAATCTAAAATATTCTGCCTTAAGCACTTGGAGATTTTAGATAAAAGTGCTACAATGTATAGTGTATAAAGAAAATTTACATGACAGGATTACACTTTAAAATTAAAAAAGGGGTTATGGTTATGAAATTGAAAAAGATTTCTCTAATTTTAATAGGCATCATTCTTGTTATTTCAATGTCAGCATGTAGCAATAAACATGAAACTGACACTATTTCGGGAACACTTAGGAACATTAGTTTTGATGATAACAATCAAGCAAAACATGTCTTTTTGACCCAATATTTAGAAGAGTCAGATGAGTATGCCACATTTGCTTTTTCCGTATCTGAAAAAACAAAATTTTTAAATAGTAGTGGTGAAAGCATCTCTCCTGATTCACTTGAAGAAGACGTAAAAATAGAAATTGTTTTTTACAAAACTGACGCTGAATCTTTTACGGCTGAAGCAGCAGAAATAAGAGTTTTAGACTAATTAATAACTGTGATTTCTAACTGTAAAAGTAATTATAAAAGACTTTATTTGTACCCTATTAAAGCATTTTAACTTTAATAGGGTATTTTTATATTTTGTGTGCTTGATTTTTTTAAAATAGTATATAATATATAGAAATTTTCTAAATTTTTATGCACAAATACAATAGAAATGTTAACGTTTCTGATATAAAATGTATATATTCAATACATTGTCTATTTTTAAATTTATTTTTAAGGGAGCAAGGAAAAATAATGGATAACAGTGTAGACATTAAAGATCCTAATAGTTATACAAAAAGGCTGGACTATTTAGCTGAAAAATTAGAAAAGACAAAAGAATGCAGAGAAATTAACAACCGCTACTCTAAACTATACAAAGCATTGGAAAACATCATTCCTGAAGATAAACAGAATCTGATAAGGCAGCTAGATGATACATATATGGAGCTATTGATACTTCACGAATATTACTTTTACATACACGGTCATAAGGACAGACCTGAATTTCAAGGAATCTTCAAAAAAATAAAGAACTGGCTGTTTGGAATTAAAGGTGTAAAATAAAATTTCAGTTAAAATTGCAATTTTGCTTCTTTGAATATTTTTAAATTAATAAAACCCTAGAGCCTTTTGACTCTAGGGTTTATTTTTCTTGGTTGCGGGAGAGGGATTTGAACCCCCGACCTTCGGGTTATGAGCCCGACGAGCTACCGGACTGCTCCATCCCGCGATGTCATTGGTGCCGGAGACCGGAATCGAACCGGTACGGGAATTTGATTTCCCGCAGGATTTTAAGTCCTGTGCGTCTGCCTGTTCCGCCACTCCGGCTTAAACGCACTACTTCGATATGACTATATCAGTATAATACATGTTTTAATAAATGTCAATAGTTTTTTTGATGTTATTTTTTGTACATAATAATATCATGTACAAAACCTATAATATTATATCACATAATTAAGATATCACAAGGTAAAGGATGTATGTATATGCAAAAAACTCTTATATTTGATTTTGATGGAACAATAGTTGATTCAACAGATTCTGTAGTTGAAATGTACAATCTGCTTGCCGGTGAATACAACTACAAAAAAATAACCCCTGACGATTTTTCTACCTTAAAGAAAATGTCAGTTATTAAAAAATGTGAATACCTTTCCATCCCCATTTATAGAATACCTTTTTTATACCGTAAGGCAAAAAACAAGTTTAAAAATCACTTTCCTGATGTTAAAGTCTTTAAAGGAATGAAAGAAGTTATTGAAACTTTAAAAAAAAATAATTATAACATTAATATTATATCTTCAAATTCAGAGGATATAATAAAAGAAGTATTAAAGAAAAATGGAATTGACGTGTTTAATAAAATCCATTCATCTAAAAATCTTTTTGGAAAACATCTGACTATAAACTCATTTATTGAGCAAAATAATCTTAAAAAAGAAGATGTTATTTACATAGGTGATGAGGAAAGAGATATTGTGGCTTGTAAAAAATGCAAAATTAGTATTATTGCTGTTACATGGGGATTTGACTCAAAAGAACTTCTTGAAAGCAAAAATCCTGATTACTTAGCTGATACACCGGAAAAACTCCTTGAAATTATAACAGGGCTATAAACAAGTTTTATAAAAGTTATAAAATAAATAAAGTTACTGCCGCTGCAGCTACTGCTGTAATATTATTTGTGATATCATTATAATAAACTATTTAGTAAAAGGAGGCCAACTATGAAATACAGAGTTCTTGGAAAGACGGGTTATAAAGTTTCTGAAGTATCTTTTGGTGCATGGGCAATAGGAGGAACCTGGGGCAGCGTTGATGACAATACAAGTATGAAAGCCTTGGAAAAGGCTCTTGAAGTGGGAATTAATTTCTTTGACACCGCAGATGTTTACGGCGACGGCAGAAGTGAGAGACTGCTTTCTAAGCTTTCTAAAAGTACAAAGGAAAAATTTTATATAGCAACCAAAGCAGGAAGACGGTTAAATCCTCATACAGCTGAAGGCTATACAAAGGAAAATATTGAAAACTTTATAGACAGAAGCCTTAAAAATCTTGATGTTGAGAAAATTGACCTTTTACAGCTTCACTGCCCCCCAACGGAAGTTTACGACAACGAAGAACTCTTTTACGGTATGGATGAAATTGTGAAAAAGGGCAAAATTGCTTATTATGGTGTAAGTGTAGAAACTGTGGATGAGGCTTTAAAAGCAATAACCTACCCTAATGTAAGTACCGTTCAGATAATATACAATATGTTCAGGCATAAGCCCAATGAAGTGTTTTTCAAAAAAGCAAAGGAAAACAATGTAGGTATAATTGTACGCGTTCCTTTAGCCAGCGGGCTTCTTACCGGAAAAATGACAAAGGACACCACTTTTGAAGATGATGACCACAGGAAATTCAACCGGAAAGGGGAAGCCTTTGACAGGGGCGAAACTTTTTCCGGAGTAGATTTTGAATTAGGACTAAAAGCCGTTGAAGAACTTTCTAAAATAAAGCCTGAAGGTTATACAATGGCACAGTTTGCCCTTAAGTGGATTCTTATGGAGGACGCTGTAAGCTGCACTATACCTGGAGGTAAAACCCCGGAACAGGTAATGCAAAATGCCGCTTCATCAGACATGCCCGATTTGTCAGCAGAGCAAATGGAAGCGGTGAAGAATATATACGACAAATACATCAAGGACAGTGTTCACCATCTGTGGTAAAAATTTTGATTTTAAAAGGTGTTGTTGAAAATAGCCCTTCAACAACACCTTTGTCTTTATACCGTCTCTTATATTTCTATATGCAATATACTATATTTTTTATCTGTATATACTTGCAAAATATATATCTATATTATATCTCTTATATTATATATTATATCTTTATTTCTGCACCAAGTACTTTTAGAAGTTTAGCAAGCCAATCCGGGTGTGCCGGCCAGGCCGGTGCAGTAACCAGATTACCCTCCACGTGGGCTTTATCCATGTCTAAATTTATGTACTTGCCACCTGCAGCTTCTATATCCGGGGCTACAGCCGGATATCCTGCACATTCTCTGCCCTTTAAAACACCCGCTGCAGTAAGAACCTGAGGTCCATGGCATATAGCGGCAATTGGTTTATTCTCGTTGTCAAAATGCTTTACCATTTCCAATACTTTTTTATTCAGTCTTATGTACTCCGGAGCACGTCCGCCGGGTATAACAAGGGCGTCATAATCTCCAGCTTCAACCTCATCAAAGGTGGCATTTAAAGCAAAATTGTGTCCCCTTTTCTCACTGTAAGTCTGATCCCCTTCAAAATCATGAATCGAAGTACGAACCACCTCCCCCGCCTTTTTGTCAGGACATACTGCATGAACTGTGTAACCTGCCATTAAAAGTGCCTGAAAGGGAACCATTACTTCATAATCTTCAACATAATCCCCCACTAACATAAGTATTTTCTTTTCAGCCATTTTATAGACCTCCTTGTATAAAATTGTTAACAAGGATATTATATCAAAATTTGATTTATTACTCTATATGTTTTTATTTATTTTTTATGACATTCGCCCTGATACGCCTTTAAGAAAAGCTTGACTGCAAGTTCACACTCATCCGGTCCTTTTCCGGAACTAATTTGTATCCACATATACTCTTATGCATCCCCCTAATTCTTATAAGTTAATATTGGTTTAGACGCTAATTTTACTGCATTTAAAAATTTTTCCCCTTTCCAATATCCCATATTAAAAACATCATAATTATTGATAAAATTCAAAGAAAGCCATTATTAATAAACTTTAAGGCTCCTTAAAATTCAGTCTGCTTAAAATTAACAAATCCATCCATATCAATCTCAACATCAAAGGACAAAGACTCTACTTTCTCAATTAACTTAGCCCTTTCTTCTTCATCCTTTATTAGCACAGGCCTTAAATTTTCTATCCTGCATGGTATAATTCTGACACCCTCCACCCCGGATTTATTAACTTCCACCTGCAAAACCATAGTGTCTTTTCTGCTGTCTGTAAAAATAAAATTACCTAAGCTGTAGGCTATAAGCTTCCCCTTATAAAATTCCAACCCTTGCAGTACATGGGGATGCGCCCCCACAACAATGTCAGCACCTTCATCAATATAAGCTCTGGCCATGTTTTTTTGGTAATCCAATGGCATTTCCTTGCGTTCCTCTCCCCAATGGACATATACAACCACAATATCTGCCTGCTTTTTGGCAGAGGCAATTTCTTCTAATGTGCGTTTTGGATCATAAGTTACTGCAAGACCCGGAGTATTTTCCCCTGCCGTCCATGATACCACCGGTATAACACGGCTTGACGCAATAAAGGCTATTTTAATGCCATTTTCTTCAATAAAAACAGGTCTGGCTGCTTCATCCATATTCATGCCCGCCCCGGCATATTTAATACCATAATCTCTTAAATTTTGAAAGGTATCCAAAAGAGCTTCCACTCCAAAATCCAGGGTGTGATTGTTGGCAAGGCTTACTATATCCATTTTGGAAAATTTTAAAACATCAAGGGTTTGGGGCTTTGCCCTAAAGGTAAACTGTTTGTCCGGCGCTTTGGTACCTATTTCACTAATGGCACATTCTAAATTTACCATTGAGATATCTGACTCTTCAAAGATGTGTTTCACATCTGAAATGATAAATTCCGTTCCCTTTTGCTCTATAAGTGACTCCACCCCGCTTGCAAGGAGAACATCACCGGCAAAAGATATTTTTACACTTAATTGGGTATCCTCTTCAGTTTCAGTATTCTCTCCGGTTTCTGAATTCTCTTTAGGCTCAGTATTTTCATTTGAATTTATATCTTTTCCGCTATCTTCAAATTCCTTGTCCTGGTCATCATTTGAAGTTTTATTATTTGAGGTTTTGTCTTTCAAGTTGTTTTTGTCAAGTTCTTCAGAGCTTTTAGGCTCTCCGGGTGCAAAACTTATCCTCCTGTCACTTAAAATAAAAATACTGCTGACGGATAAAACTAAACCCAGTAATACAATGGCAAAAATTTTGGTAAAAACTTTACGCATATTTCCCTCTCTTTTATTTATTTTTTTCACCTTACCCATTAATTTTTTGCTTTACTTATAAAAAAATACAAACCGGGCAAAGAAAATTAATTCCTTGCCCAAATTTTGAATTTATCCTGCTGTTTTGGATTCTTTTTTTGTTTCCTTCTCCCGGATTGCTACTCACCTATTATTTTGACAAGTACACGTTTTTGACGTTTGCCATCAAACTCTCCATAAAATATCTGTTCCCACGGACCAAAGTCCAGCTTTCCGTTGGTAATTGCCGCCACCACTTCTCTTCCCATAATCTGACGTTTAAGGTGAGCATCTGCATTATCCTCATACCCGTTGTGCTTATATTGACTATACGGCTTTTCCGGCGCTAAGCCTTCCAACCATTTCTCAAAATCCTGATGCAGCCCCGGTTCATCATCATTTACAAATACACTGGCTGTAATATGCATTGCATTAACTAAAACTAATCCTTCTTTTACACCGCTTTCGTCAATGCAATCCTGAACCTGTTGTGTAATATTGATATATGCCCTTCTTGCAGGTACGTTGAAAACCAATTCTTTACGGTATGATTTCATTTTTTATTCCCTCCCACAATACTGAAACTACCTTATTTAGATTGTTAATCCAACTATCATTTTATACTTTAAAAAGTATAATTTGCTGCTTTTACTGTTTTAAGCACAATTTTTATTTTTAATTATATATTAATTCTTTTTGTTTATCAAATTAAGTAATTTCAGTATCTATATCTTTGTATTCAAAAATACAGAGGGAATATTAAATCTTTTACTTTTTTTGCCTAATCCAATTCTATAACTAAATCCGTTCCCATATGAATGGCTTTAATATCATCCGGATTAATAGGTTCATTTAATATAATCTTTACAACCCCGCTTTTACCCCTTTGAGTGCCGCATCCTTGCATAGCACCTTTATATGCAGACTCATATATATCCGGATATCCGACTATACTCCCATCCTTCATTTCAAGCCAGACGTGGAAAGTGTGGGTTGTTAAATAGCCTCGATGTGCAGTGAAGGTAAACTGAAAGCTGAGGGCATCAATGGTTACATTATTAATCTCAACTTCGTCATAAATGTACTCGTCACCGGATGTGTAATCAAACACCATGTTTCGCAGCATTTTTGTTTTTTTATTTACATCCAAATTAATTACCTTTAATTCTTGTTCCGGTACGGTGAATTTTGCTTTCCAGACACCTTCTTTTATAATTTTACCATCCTTACTAATTGAGTTAATTGAAAGCACCACAACAGAACCCGGATAATCGCAAATATTAAGAGTCTCACAGTAAGCAATACTCATACGGTTGTCAAAATCATTTCCGTCATAAATATCCAGAACAGACGCACCTCCATCAAATAAAACAAATCCATTTATTCCATGCCCTGCCATTTCATTTAACTTTATCCGGTCTTTACTTTCAATATTAAAGTCAAAAAAGTGGTTTGAATAACGGTTAGGGTTATGTAAATTCACCTCATTACCAAGTGAAGTAACATATATTGAACCTTCATGTATATCCGTAGTATCAAATATCGTCCCGTCAAGTGCAACAAAGTCAAAAAGCACATACAAACTGTTTTTTGTTGCCACCACACCTTTCACTTCTATTTCCAAATCTTCAAAAGTATTAACCATTACATCTACCTCTGGATATGAATATATATCTGCCACATTATCCACACTGTCACCAAATATTTTTCTGAAAACCTCCAGGTACTCCCAATCTTTTGCGGCACTGACTCCTAGTGTAAACATCAATACAGCCGCCATTGTAGCCACAGCAATAAGCAACCCTTTTTTATTTGAGACTTTTATGCTGTCCCTTTCATCAAGGCTTTCAAGATTCTCACATGTTTTTAGTATACGCATTTTAAGTTCATCACTCATAACTGTCTCATTATATTCTTCTTTCACATATCTGTCCTTCATAATCTCCACTCCTTTCAATTTTTTCTTTTAACAATTTACGTGCCCTGTGAAGGCTTACGGACACATTGCTTTTAGATAGTCCTGTTATTTTTGCAATATCCTTTGTTTTATAACCCTCATAATAGTACAAATATACTATTTTACGGTATCCGGCAGGCAACTCTCTAATTAAATCAAGTACATCACCCCTGCCTTTATCTATGTAAGAAAGTTCCGCCACTTCTTCAAGGGAAACGTCACGGCGTTTTGAAGCAGACTTTAAAAAATCCTTGCAAAGATTTGTTGTAACACGTATAAGCCAGGCTTTTTTGTGCTCATAACTCTTAAACTCTTTACTGCTTAGAAATAGTTTTAAAAAAACTTCCTGAGTTATATTCTCTGCGTCAGCTTTATTTTTCAGATAATTCATTGATATACTCATTACCATGTTGCCAAACTCTTGTAAGTCTTCATTAATTTTTTGAGTTTTAATAATGATCACCTTCTTTCTGAAGCGCGCTTCAACAATAATACGATATACATTTAAAATTTCTTACATTTTATCATAAAAATATTTAATTATTTTTATAAGCCAAACTTTTTAACCCTGTTTTTTATCTAATAAATGAAATAAAATAACCGGTTATTTTATAATTGACTTAAGAACTTTTATTTACTTTTTTAATTCTTCTTTTAATATACTCAGCTATTTCATTGCTGTAGAAAAAACTTATAAGAAAAGTTTTCCCTATAAAACCAATCTCTTCGATGGCTCTGGCAGCACCAAAAAAGCCCATTCCAGGAACCAATATAGCACGTATATTACTGTTTTCTCTAAGTATATCTTTTGTTACATTATATGAGACTTCAATATCATCTGCACACTGAACCTGTGCTGCAACTTTTATATTCTTATGTTTTTTAAGCTCCGGTAAAATAGTATGCCTTCCAAAGCTATTTCCTTCACCTGTAAAAACCGCCACCTCTCCTTTTCCTCCCAGGTACTTTGCCAATATACGAACAGCAACAATCCCCGTTGAGTCAAAATTTGCACCGAAATAGGCAACACGTTTGGTTTTCATAGGCAAATCTTCTGCAATCAACATTACCGGAATATTCTTACTGTCAGCAACCTCAATTAAATCAGCAAGATCCGGGTCAAACCCTGGTACAATAATTCCGTCTACATCATTTTCTATAGCGTCTTTTACTGTTTGTTTAATTTGATCGCCTACATTGTCTTCAAAACCATAATAATCTATTACTACATTTTTTTCAGATAACTCCCTTTTTGCATATAAGACGCCTTTACGAATAATATGCCAAAAATCATTATCTAGGGGACTCACAAAAACAATGCGTAATTGTTTTTTGCTATCTTCTTTAACAGGAAGTACAGATATATTAAATATTCCGGCTAATCTTTCCAATTTATTAAGCATTATTTTTAAATTCAAAGTACTTTCGTTAATATTCTGAAGTTCGTCTAATTCTGTTTGAGTAACCGCTGAAACCTCAATTGTTTCCTTTGATATATCTTCTGAAATATTATAGAGTTCCTCACTTTCCTTATATATTTCTTGAATATTTGAATTAATTAAGTACACCTCATTACGAACATTTTTTATGTCTGATTCAAGTATATTAGCATTATCATTAATAATCTCAAAAGAACGCTTAACAGATTTAAAAATATCTTTACTAATATCATAGCTTTCAACACAACTGTCAATACCGGCATTTACATGTCTACTTCTGGTTTGGATACTTTTTATTATGCTGCTTATTTTACCAATACTTTCTTTAGTTGCTGTTGACAATAAATTTATTTCATGGGCAACAACGGCAAAACCTTTTCCTGCCTCACCTGCCCTTGCAGCCTCAACGGAGGCATTAAGTCCCAAAAGCTTTAACTGTTCACTGGTTTTTTTGATAAACCTTCCTATTTCATCTATCTTGTTTATATCATCATTGAGTTTTTTAATATATTCAGAAGTATTATTCAAATTATCTGAAATAACATTAACTTGGTTATAGTACTCATCTAAATTTCTTACTCCCGTTGAAGTTGCTTGTACAGACTCTTCAACAAATTTCTCAATCTGTTCCACACTCTGTGTAATAATTTCTATCCTGGTTTTCACTTCATTTATTTTAGACATGGCATTGCCCATAAGGCCGGCTTGTTCTTTTGCTTTTTCAGCCACATCTTCCATACTGGCCGCAATTTCCTCATTGCCTAAGTAACTGCTGTTCATGCTTTTAGATACATTTTCAATGGCATCTGAAATAGATATTATATTGACTTTTGTCAAGGCAATAAATCTTAACATGCTGGATTTCATATCATTGAAAACATCTGTCAGTATACCTAGTCCAAAGGTTTCCTGCTCTAGCATATCGTCTATCCTAAGATTCCCTTTGGCAATTTGTTTAGCGTGACTGTTAATCATATCAATAGATTTAACTTAAATCATAGAATTTTACTTAACAAAACATATTCACACTGGTCTTCTATTGCCCCTTGTGCATAATGTTCCACAGCCCTGCCCTTTTTAATAAGTGCCCCTATTGAAGTTGCCTGCCTCTCTATGAGATTTTTCATAATAACATATGTCATAGCCTTTCCAAGCCCCGGGTGGCTGCTGTCCACTCCCATATACAACATTACATAATCAGTACTTTTTTTCTTTATTTTCAGAATCTCAAAAAGAGTAAGTAAATTAATCCTTTTATAAAGCTTATTGTGATAATTTGGCATTCCAATAAAAAAACCAACTGCCTCATTCTGGTAATATGCTATTTTTACCATGGACATGTCTAAAATCATTTTTAAAGGTAAATAGATTTTTTTAAAATCTTCCTCGCTTATATACTTAAATACAGGAAAATTACTATATAGTTTCATTATAAGTCTGTATACTTCACTTATAGTTTTATCCCATGTTTTTTTATTCAGTGATACTATTTTGTAGCCCTTTTTTAAAAATTTCTCATATCTTTCTTTTATCTTTCCCTCTTCAAGATTTTTTGCTGTAAGTTTTGAGTAAATATTAGAAATGTATCTTTCTTGTATATCGTAGCCATTATTTAGAAATAAATTAAGATAATATTCCTTATTGTAAGGCTCTGAAAAATATGGACGCCGGTGAAAAAGATTTGTTTTCATTCTGTATTTTATCCAAAAACTTGCATCCATAGGTCCAATCATTTTAGTCTTCCCTTTTTCCCTTGCTAGTTTTTCCGCTTCTAAAAACATTAAAAGTGCACACTTCTCATCATTAATACATTCAAAAAAACCCACATAGGCATTTGTATCATCAGGATATATGGTAACAGCAAGCCTTCCTACTATCTTCTCCTTGTCATAAGCACAAAGCTTGTATAATTTAAAATATTTATTTAAAACATGTTTTCCAGTTAAAAGTTTCCGTTCTTCACTTTCATTTTGCATAATATCTTTTTTTCCATACAGCATTTTAGGCAATGCAAGAAAATCTTCTATATATTTCTTTTCACCGTCAAACCATATCACTTCCATTCTTTAAGCCCTACTTTCTATTCTAATCTCACCGGTACTTCCGTTCATATAAATTATATCGCCGTTTTTTAACTTTTCAGTAACCCCTTTTATACCTACTATTGAGGGAATTTTTAGTTCTCTTGAAATGATTGCCGTGTGTGAAAGAAGTGAGCCTTTCTCCGCTATTATTCCCTTTGAAAGAGTAAGGATAAAAACCCATCCGGGATCAGTCATTTTGGTAACAAGAATTTTATCTCTTACATCCAAATCCTTACCTATATCCTCAATAACAATTACCTCACCTGTTACTTCTCCATTTGAACAAGGAGTTCCTGTTAATATTTTTTCATTATATGAATTATTTTTTTCACTGTTTGCCGTTTTCACCGTTTTATCAAATTCATTCCCTGCAAAAACCAACCTGGAGTAAGGGGGTAATTGCTCAAAACCTTTATATTTTCTCTTTCTCTCCCTCACTAAAGAAGAAAAGTCATAGGTGCCACCATTTATATGTGCAAATATCTCTTCCACTCGCAGGTAGAATATATCATTCCTTTCTTTTAGCAGCCCCTCTTTTACCAGATTGTTTCCTATTGAAAAAAATATACTTCGTACCATTCCATAAATCCTGCTTCTGTTAAGCCTTGATATTTCCCTGTTTTTAATGCCCAGCATTGCTTTTTTTGCAAGTATGTGTATAATTTTTTTGTCTCTTTTCCCAATACCTTCTGTATTTATCCCTGTTTTTATATCATCCTTATTAAGCAAATTATACAGATTGTTAAGTTTTTCTATATCTTTCCCGTACTCAATGATTTTGTCTGCCAAAAGTTTTGGACTTGACCTGAAAGTTTTTGTCTCAAGCTTTAACTCCTCTGTGGTTCTGTCCCCGTATAATTTGATAAAATCATTAAATCTATTGGTAAAATCACCTTTATTTTGTAAAATTAATTCTTTTATTTTCTCATCACTATTAATGGATTCAAGTTTTTTAATCCAGCCTTCATCCACTGCCGTTTTAGCTAAAGATACCATCTCTCTTACAGGCTTCATACTTTCTATATTGGCTATTCCGGATATGTAATTATTGGTCTCCTCCTCATAGTTTGGCTTTCCAAGCTTTTTTAATTTCCTCTTTAAAAGCCCTGTAAACACAAAGCTGTAAATATCATTTAATAGTGTTATATCCCAATTTTTCAGTACCGCATCACCGATTTTGTTGTATAACTTCATTAATTCTTTATTGCTTAATTTTTTATTGAAACTGTCTGAAAACAGTTTTTCAACATCATTAAAATTTGCATTAAGCTTTTCCATTCCCTTTTGGACACGGAAAGCTTCATATATTACGTTAAAGTATACCCTTATCCTCTGAATAATTGAAATATCGTTTTTTTGTACATCATGTTCCTTAATGGATACCCCCATCATTTCCTGCCATATGGGAATAATTTTTTTACTTAGGGGAAGAAATTTTAAAACTGTATACCAATTGCTTATTTTATAATATACTCTTCCATTTGCGCCAGCCACCATTTGCCTGAAAACAGGATCGTACTTTTCAACCAGCTTTTTGTTTTTAAGGCACCTATATGCAACACCTTTAAATACACTATAGTAGGCATGCTCTATAAAGGACTGTGTCAGAGGAAGGGTTATTCCAGGATAACTTTCTACAATATTGCTGTTATCTAAAATTGTCTCTTTGGTATTTTTTATAGTTGTTATAGGGCGGATTTGAAGTATGTATATTTTCTCATCTTCAATTGTAAATTCTATATCCAGGTATTCCCCAAACAGATCTCTTAACTCTTCACCGTATGAAATTAGCTTTTCAACCTGTTTTTTATCTATTACAGGTGAGTATTCCATCTTTTCGTAATAGTACAGCTTATCTGTATTATTATAATAGTATGATGTTACAGGTACCTTTTCCTCAACAACCCCGTCCCCTCTCCCATAACCAATTATAATAACAGATTCGTTTAAAATTCCCTGAGGATTGGCTGTAAACATTACCCCGGACATGTCACCCTTTATCATTTCCTGTACAATGACACTCATAGATAGCTTTTCTGTTATCTTCTTGTGTTTTAAATATGATTCCACCCTTTCGTTACTTAAAGACTCTGTGCATTTTTTTATTTTTTCAACCACTTTATCAACAGGTACATCCAAATAAGTGTCAAACTGTCCTGCAAAGGAATTTTCCTCCCCATCCTCTCCTATTGCTGCAGAACGTACAGAAAACAGCCGGGATTTGGGGAAATTTTCTTCTAAATATTTGTTAACGATATGCTCCATGTCCTTACTTTTTAATCCATTAGCGTCAATTGCAAAAAGTCTTGGTACAGGCAAACCTTTTTCCATGGCTTTAAAAAGGTTATATGCTTTTTGGCCTATTACAGCGTTTTTAAAATTATGTGTATTAATAATTTTCATTAAATATACCCCACCAACAAATATATTGCTACAACTAAAACCATGGTGGTTTCAAGTACATATGTATACCTTTCAACCTTATTCACTATTTTATATTGCGTAGGATCTTTCATATAGGAAATAAATTTCCATGTAATCCATGCCGCATTAAGAGCCAGTACCAAAACTGCAATTCTGTTTAACCTGTATACAAGCAGAAAGTTTGTCACAACATCAATTAATGTCAAAATAAGCACAAACCTGGTTACTTTTTTATATCCAAACAATTTAGAATAAGTGGTATATTCCGTTTCATCCTTAGGTGCACGTATTTTACGGGATATTTCCCATATAAGGGCAGGAAAGTATAGAGTTAGTGCAACCAAAAAACTTGTCAGGGTAAAAGGATATAAATCATACTTTATACATGTGTATGATATTATGTATATGTTCATAATCATCTGTACCGGATTATGTGTTACCAATGCCAATGGAAGGCTTTTTTGTATTTTGTGTTTTTTAAAAAACCAGACGGACATCAATCCCCCATATATGTACAGAATGATAAAAAAAGGTATATTGTTCATAAAAGCAAAATTTAAAATACATGTTATAAAAATTAAAATTGTAACAAATATTTTTAAGTCCTTTTTTTTCACACGTCCCGAAGGCAGTGCCCTTTTAGGAAACAAAACAAGATCTGTTTCGTAGTCTTTTAAATCATCGGCAATACGCAGGGTAAAGAGAAAACTAAATATAGTAAAACTCCCTACCACTTCTCCAATACCTATTGAAAAAGTTTTTACGCCATAGTTTAAAAGTAAAATAAAATGTATTTCTAAAAATATTATGATTCCTAGAAGAAGTCTAGGAACTATTGGGTACATTTCTTTAAAATAAATATTTAACCTCTTTAACATATTTCTTACCTATCCTTTCGCCATACTTAACTTTAGTTTCAAGTCCTCTGTAGGAGTTTGAAACAATATCCTCATCAATTTTTACAGTGTTCTCCTGAAAAAACAATATTATTGTAGAGCCCCCCAGCTCAAACCACCCTTTCTCTTCCCCTTTTTTAAATTCCAGCTTTTCCATGTTGACAATTTTCCCAACCAACAGCGCCCCCACTTCCATCTGAACTGCTTTACCAAAATTCTCAGTAAGAAGAACAGAATATTCCCGGAAGTTTTCACAATAAACTTTATGCCTTTTTTCCGAAATAGCCCTTACGGTATGAAGCTTCCCATCTATATGTTTTCTTCTCATCAGCCTGCCGTTGTCAAAATAACAATAGCGGTGGCAGTCATCAACGGTAAGGCGGAACACCAGGCAAGTTCCGTTTTTAAATTCAGCTGCCAGTTCTCTGTCCCCTAATAGTTCTTCAACGGTGTATATGCTGTTTTTTATTTTTATACTTAAGTTTTCTTCTATCTTATAGTACCTTAGCTTAGAATCCGCAACGGAAATAAGTATGCTGTTATCCTTTGGAACAGGTCTTTTTTCAGGAATTATCTTTCTTGTAAAAAACTCATTAAAAGAGCGGTATTCTTTTTTTTCGTACTCTTCCATATCTATGCCGTATTTTTCTATAAAGGGCTTAATTTTAGCAATTGATTTTCTTTTGCTGTTTTTCTTTCCGCTATACCGGGAATACCACTTTCCTGAAATAAATTTTAAAATAATACGGCCGGGCAGGGTTTCATATAAAAACTTTAACTGTTTTTCTTTAAACTGTTTTTCTTCATAGACATTTTTGGTTTCCCGGTTATATACGTATACACTCATATTTCTTTTCACCTATCCTGCAAATATAATCTATCCTGAAAATATAATAAAACAACTAACTGCAACTGCAATTAAAGCAAAAACCACATAAGCCGCCCCTTTAGGCTTCGGCACTTTTATCTTAAGTACAAACAGCAGTGCCACAACAAGCATCAGCAGACTGTATACTACATTAAAAAATTCTTCACTTATATAAAAATTTAAAAACCAAAAAATTGTGAAAATTAGAGCTGAAAAAGTTACCGGAAGTCCTGTATAATACTTAAGAGGAGTTTCTGTACCGGATTTTTTTGCATTAACGTTAAAGTAGGCTAATCTGGTAACGGCAGCCAAGGCATAAACTACATAAATTATTATGTTGTACAGGCTTGTAAGTCCCATACCACAGAATATAGCTATAGGTAGTGCCACAAAATTCATAATATCCGCTAAAGAATCTATTTCAATCCCAAAAAGTTTTTCTTCTTCAGTACGTTTGCACTTTCTTGCAACGGCTCCGTCAAAAAGATCGCAAACACCGCAAATTATAAGACATAATAATGTGTACCTGATATTTTTCACAAAAGAAAAATAAATACCCAAAACCGCCGCTGCTATTCCTATATAGGTGAGTATTACTGACTTATTGTATTTTCCTATAAACATAATTATCCCCCTTCCTTTATAATCTCCCCGGTAGCACCGTCTATGGTTATTTTACTTCCGTCTTTAATGAGTTTAGTGGCATCTTTGGTACACACCACACATGGAATTCCGTACTCCCTAGAAACAACAGCTGTATGACACAGCACTCCCCCATATTCAGTGACAATCCCCTTTAAGGCAGCAAACTTAGCCGTCCACCCTGTATCGGTAAACCTTGTCACCAGTATATCTCCTTCTTGAATGCGGTGTATTTCTTCAATATTTTTAATTACCCTTGCAGTTCCTGTAGCCCTTCCGTCATTACATCCTATTCCTTTAATTATGTGAAGCTTTTTGGTTTTTTTGTTTAAATTATATTTTGTCTTTTCCCTGTCGTGTGTGATGAATATAATTTTTTTACTGTTAAGCTTAGTGGTACCGCCAATTTCATTTTCGCTTAAAAAATTGCGGAAAGACTGATAGTATTTTTTGTTTCTTGAGATTATGCCTTGAAGCTCCTCTTTTGTAATTTTATTATCTATAAAATTAAATACATCCTCCATCTTTGTATACCAAATGTCCTCCGGGGTGTTTATAACCCCTTCTTCAACATAGACCTTTGCAAGCCTCATTGTATAAAGGCGTATTATATAGTAAAACCTTGTGGAAATATCCCTGAATTCCTCACGCCACCAAAGCATATTCCGCATTTTTTTTATGGCTTTTTCATATTTTAAATACTTCCTTTTTCCCAGCTTCTCTTTTAGCTTTTGCATCTGGTTTTTAAAGGCTTCTTCTTGCTTCCTTCTTTTATATTCCGGGTTTAATCTGTCATCCATATTAATGATTTTCTTAAGGGTTTTAATAACACTTTCTATGTCTTCAGAATAGCATGGGTATGTTATGTCAAGTTCTTTATCTGAATGGTAGCCGTACTTTTTAATAAAGTCATCCAGCAAGGGAATACAATTTTCCCTGCTGTTTTTGTAATATTCTTCTCTAATTTCATCCACAGAAGAGTTGCACCAAAAATCAAAGGAATTTTTGTTTTCAATTATATTTCTTGATATCTGCCACATTTCATAAAAAGGAAGCATATGAGATATGTTGTCAAGCCCTCCGATAAGGTTAAAGTACTCACTTTCACTTACAAATTTTCTTAAACGCTTTTTAAAAATTGGCTGGTTTATAGTGTTAATAAAAATTTGCCAAAAATAAGTACCCTGACTTAAAAGGTAATCATCTTTAACCAGCCGGTACCATATTTTTTCTAAATTATGTGTATTTTCTTCATCTATATTCTCTTCATTTTCAAAAATTTTAAGATAACTAAAATATTTATCCAAAAGCTCCCTTTTTAGCTTCCCTACATTTTTCATTTGGTTTTTAGCTATTTTTTTCTGTGCCATGGCCATTCTCAATATTCCAATTAAAGTTTTCGGTGTTATTTGGGTAACATGCCCGTCACCTTCATAACAAGGTTCAACGCCTAAATCATTATCAAATTCCCTTTCTTTATATCCAGGTACCTTTGCCATAGCTGTCTTAACCAAACTTAAATTCCAGTACGGCCTCCCAAAAAACATATTGCCGGCTTTACGCCATTCACTTTTTTTTAGGATTTTCCCATCCAGCACAAACTTCTTTAAGGTGTATTCCCATATATATTCATAAAGGCTCCACATAAAAGGGGTGCAAACTCCTGCAGATACCCCGTCCTTAAAATTTGCTGTTGTCCACTGCTCTTCTATTCCCCCATAAGATATTTTGGTTATGGGACGTGCCTGGAGAAAATATATATCTTCACCTTTTACGGCAAACTCTATATCACATGGATATCCGTATAATATTTGTATATCAAGTACCTTTTGGGAAAGCTTTAAAAATACTTCCTGGTTTAAAAGTTTATTATTTTTGTTATAAAACTCCTCCTTGTAAAACCAACTGTATATATAGCGTTCAGGGTTAACTTTTCCCCCCACAACTTTTTCTCCTGCCCCCTCTGCCGCTTCTATAACAATTTCCTTATCGCTGCCGCTTAAAGGGTTAACTGAAAATGCCACCCCGCTTACATCAGCTTCAACCATTTCCTGTACAATAACAGCCATTTTCATATTCTTTAAATCCATCCCGTTGTCTAACATATAGGACAGGACTCTTTCCTCATACATTGATTTATAGCATCCTATAACGGCTCTGCAAATTTCATCAATTCCTTTTACATTTAAAAAAGTGCTGTACTGTCCTGCAAAAGCAAAGTCAGCAAGATCCTCTTTAAACCCGCTGCTTCTTACTGCATATTTTTTGTTTTTAATAAGTTTTGATATTTCAGATACAATGTTTTGGGGAATTTTTACTTCATCAAACAATTTTAATATACTAAAGCTAATTTCTTTGGCATTTTCTTTACTGATATCAAAACACAACTTATTAATCTGAAGATCAAGCCGGTTTTCCTTTATTATTTCATCATAAACATCAATGTCAAGCACAAAGCCATCCGGCACACAAAACCCGTTATTTTTAAGATGCATAAGGGATTTTGCTTTATTTCCCACCTTATCTAAGTTGACGTAATTGTCTAGACCAACAAACATACCCTTCCCCCTAAAACATATTGTCTCTAAGTTTTAGTGAGTACAGCAAAATATTTATAACAATATGCGTCACTGCCCCCATTAAAACATAGAAAAAATAAAACCATAACGGCATTTTGTAAACCATATTTACTACCAGCACACATCCTAGTATAGAATCAATCTGGTCGATAAACATAAATATTACTTTTTTAAAACCTTCGGCAGTCTTTCCCGGAGTAATACCCACTCTTCTTTTTATAAAACTATTTGGAAGTTCAAAGACAGCATATACAAATCCCAATGAAAGTCCCATTATTCCGTTATACCCAATGGTATTTTCCCTTGTGGCGTACATAAAATTGTTAACCTCAAAAAACTCATTGGTACCACAAATCAGCCCCCAGATTATAGTCAGAAAAGTACCCCCCAGCATCATCCCAAAAAAACCTTTCCAGGTCTTATTGTCACCAAACAGTCTTTTGCCGTCCCATATACACATTCCGCCGTCAATGGGCTTTTTCATAAAGTTAAATATAGGTGCTTTGCACCAAATCATATTAAATATCCCAGCCAATATAACCGGGAACAAAGTTATGTACATTTGTGCAATCTTTATAAGCAGTTTTTCTCCCTCTTTTCAATTAAGCTTATTTCTCTTTTTTTCATTATACTACCATATCATTTAACTTCCTAGATGCCAAAAGTCATTTCTTTTCGTGACTTTGGTCACGTTTTTTCGTGACCTTCCGTGACTTTTTAAAAAAAACATGACTAAAGTCATAATGACTTTAGTCATGTTTTTTAAAAAAGCATTATCTCAAGTATTATCTACGGATCATTAACAGCTCGGACGTTTTTGGCAATAGTATATAGATACAAAGAATTGTGTGAAAATTCAGGGCTATAATCTATTTTTAGCAACCTGTCATGTTCTTCTCTTGTCTTGGTAACTTTTTCTATCCTTGAACCATCGGTTATTAAAATATTGTATTTATCCCTTTCAATAAGCTTAAGTTTTTCTATCATTTCTTCTGTATTTGAATTTTGTACTGCCCTTTGTGCTCCTCCCTGGGATAATTCTCTTATTGCAGTTTCAACTGTTATACAGCACCAGTCATTCTTAGTAAGATTCATCTCCGTTTCAATCTTTCCAATAAATTCAACATCTATTTCATAATATGAAGTTGTATATATATACCAAGCTAAAAAACTTACCACTGCTAACGCAAATACAACAAATATAACTGCTATGCTCATTTTTGATTTAGCCTTTCCCTTATTCATCGTAATTCCCGATCTCCCTCCATGTTATTGTATTTCTATACATTACTGACATGTTTCCCTTTTTATCTTTATAGTATATAACAGAACCAAATGGCTCAGGTTTTGGAAGCCATCCACGAGGCGCAAATATGTAGCCATAGGTTCTCGAGGGCTTTATTTTTCTTATGTTTTCTAAATATTCTAAATAATTATAAAAAGCACTTTGGTTTATTGCTAATCTTTATTACATGTAAGTAACTCAATTCTTTTTATCTTCTTTTTTTGTAGATTCCTTATATGATACGCTTCATATATAGTTTTGCCCCTTCCTGCAAAACCACCCGGACTGACAGTTAAATACTGTCTATTGGAAGAATCAATAAAAATAGCATGATAATCACTATGAAAAAGAAGTATTACATCGTCAATAACTCCTGTATCGGGATGTCCCTCCATGTTATTCCATACCTCTTCAAATTCTTTAGTTGTTTTTATGGCATGAAATTTAACTTGTTCAATATTTTTGTATCCGTTAAAAAACTTGGTTTGTTTTCTTACAAATTCAGCTTGAGAGCTAAAGTCATCAGGACAGTATAATACATAACTTGAACCCTTTGCATCGTTAAACCAAATTCCTCTTATGTAGTCTTCATTAAATACTGAAGAGTCAACCTCTATCCGTTGACCGTTATATAAATCTTCAACATCAAATTTTACATTGTCAATTAATACAGCAGTAGTATATATTGTATCTACAGCATCTTCGACACTAAATTTTAAAATTACATTTTGATTCCGATAATCTTTTATGTCAATTTCTGTCGTTTGCCACCCAGTCATCCAGACATCACCTTTGTCAAAGACTATGTCTGGTGAAACAGATATCAAATTACCACTATCGTATTGTGTGGCATTAAACATTTCAGCTATTTTATTAACATTAATATCTAAAACTTTAATCTCTTCATTATTCTGTGTTTCTAAGGTTATTGAAACCACAAAAGGATCATCAAATTTGCTTCCGATGAACTCCAAAAATTCTTCTGACAAAAAATTCCAATCAAAAGATATTGTGTTGACTGTTTCTGGAATGTAAATGCTTTGATTAAGTATTCCCTGTACCAGAGTATAGCCCAATCCTGTTGATATTATACCCATTCTATTTCCTTCTGTTGGTCGGATTGAACCTAGCTGGGTAATAGATCTTCCATCTCCATCTTTTTGCCATCCCGCCAAACCATTTTCAAAACCACCGTTAATTAGTCCGGTTGGAAGTTTTAAATTTGCCTGTCCTTTAATTATAAGCATTCCTCCATCATTATAATACCTATCAAGTGACGGATTGTAAGCTTCAAGTGTACTCTTTCCCCCAAGTATTATTTCTGATAATAGTTTAATTGATTGAATTACTACATATTCATTGGTAATTTTATCAGTGTATCCATAATATGTGGATGCGCCTTTTTTTTGAAAACATCCCATAGTAACTCTGTTTTTGCACTTTCACATGAATTGTTTATAATTATACTTTTTGGAAATGTTCCTTGTATATTTCTTTCAAACCATTTCGAATTAACCATATAATAACTTTCTATATTTCCTTCTTTTTTATCAATTATATTATATATAGACACTTCTCCTCTTTGCTGTTCAGTTCTGTACTTTTGGGTGTCTTCTACTTTCTCCCCTGTTACAATCCAGTCTCCGTTAATACCATGTGTTGAAAATACAATTATTCCATACTCGCATATTTCTTTTAAGGATTCTATATTCGCATATTCATCTCTTAATATGTCTAAATTATATTTATAAACAGATTCTTTAACAATTTCCTCTATGTAAACAGTTTCTGCTGCTTCACTCCATTTAGTATCAAAAGGAGACCATATAAGAATGTCTTTTGACATTAAGAAGTCATAATCTGTAATTTGATATTCTTCTTCACTGATTTCTTGGAAATTATTTATTTTCTGAAGACTATTGGAGCTTCCTCTAGGCATAGTTTCCATATCTTCGTAATTTACTACTTGTATAAAAGTACGTAATCCGCTTGATAGTACAATTTCAATAGTACCATTTAAGTTATTTACTTCTTTTATCCGCTCATCCTGAGTTAAAATACTTTGGAGTTCTTCTACCAGTTCTTCTATATTGGCATTTTCATTGTTACTAAAATACTCTGAGGCGTACTTAGTTATGTATTTATTTATATTTAAAACATTTTCAAATATTTCATCTGGTAAAGGTTCTAACACATCAATTGAAAATTCTTTACTTAGTTTTTTTCCATTTTTCATGGAAACAACAACCTCATCTACATCGAGAAGAATATTTTCTTTTACTATACTCTTGTATCCTTCCTTTTTAACAATTATTTCATATTCTTTTTTTGATAAAATGTTAATCTTAACATACCCGTTTTGGTCACTTTTTGCCGATATTTCTTTCAAATTCTTGTCTTTTGGAATTGCAATTATTTCCACTTTTTTTTAGTGGCTCTTGATTGTTATTGTAAACATATATTTCTAGATCAGATGTTTCGTTCTTTTTCGGACTAGTCCCAGATGATTTGTTACTTCGGGGTGTTGGTGTGCTTGTAGGTGTTGGTACTGTCTGATGTGTATTTTCAGGCTCATTTTCAGGTGCTGATTCTGGAGCAGCAGGTATTTCTTCTCTGTCTAATTCAGTTGAATTTAGACTTTTGACATAGTTTGCAACTAATGTAAATGCCTCGCCTCTTGATGCGTAGTTATGAGGTTTGAAAGATTTATCAGAATATCCATTTATAATTCCTCTTTCTTTACATATCATTACAGGACTATAGAACCAAGAGTTTTTTTCAACATCTATAAAATTATCTATTGTTAAATTAAGCTCATCTAAAGTCCAATTGTTTAGTTTTACCAATAGGGCTGCAATTTCTGCCCTTGTAATAGGATTGTTAGGTTTAAAACTTCCATCTGGATAACCTTCTAGTATTCCATTACTTGAAGCTATATCAACCATTTCCTTAAACCAGTTATTATCTTTTATGTCTGTAAACTCCTTTGTTTTTTCTTTTATAACTTCAAGTTTCTTTGTTTTTAAAAGCACTGCTAAATATCCTGCTCTTGTTATCTTTGAGTCCGGTTTTATTACATATCCTTCATCAGTTACATATCCACTCACATAATCTTTTTCTGCTAAAAAATTAATGGATTCTTTTGCCCAATGATTTGTAATATCACTAAACAATTTTTCGGTATGATCTTTAGAATTGTTTTGAGAATATGTTATATTCCCCATTAACCCCTGTACCACAATACTAATAAGTAAAACTAACATAATAAACTTTTTACTTTTTTTCATCATCGTTCTCCCTGTTTATATAGTTTGATATTATAACAATTTTAATATATATGTATAAAATGTCAATAGATTTTTGAATTCTTTGATTTTTTTACTAATTCAAGATAGGGTTGAAAACCCGCTTTTACCATTCAATTAAGTCAATATATATGGTAAAATTCCCTTCCCCTATTATCTCACATTGGACACCTATTTGCTGTTCTAATGTCATATCCAAATCTTCAGGCAGTTTTATTACAAATTCATTCCATGCATCTTTTTTGAGGCTTCCATACCTCTGCCATGAAGAATACCACCGGTAATTTTCATAATTGCCTTCAAAAGTCATGATATATGGCTGTATAGCCCTTACCGGAGCACCTAACGGTACCCATATTTTGAAAGTTATGGTTGACCCGGCTGGTATTATATCATACAAATCCCTGCAAACTTCCAATATTTCTTCACCAGAAGCCGCTATATCCCATTTTAAAGACCTGGTACCTTCATAACTTTTCTCTGTTGTGTTGGATATAGAAGATGAATCGCTGCTTACAATAAATCCTTCAGTACTGCCGTTTTCCCAGTCAAATTTTGTTTTATTGCTTGAATTTAATTTTACGGTTATTTTTTCTGTATAAGTACCTGTAACGCCTAAATTATTTGTAACGCTTAATTTTACCAAATAATTGCCAACTTCTGTATATCTATGCTCCACAGTTTTTCCAACTCCATTGGCACCATCCCCAAAGTCCCATGAATATTGAGAAATGCTTCCCTGTAGGGCTTCTGAATCTGTAGCATCAAATTTCACAACATCGCCAATTGTTATTTCCTCCGGGGTATAAGTAAATGCTGCTTTAGGTTTTATATCTTCCTTTGTGTCGTCTTCAGGTCTTTGGGTGAGTTTTCCCAACATATAAGATACATCTTCGGTTTTGATATCTTCAATACTGTATTCAAAGCCCCTCTTTTCAAGCTCTTTAAACAATACATACCTTGACATTGATACATTGTTTTCTTTAGCCTTATTAAAAACTTCAGACGGAACCATTAAAGTATGGGCATTAATCTTAATATCCCGGTAGTTGGAGGTCAGCACTTTTAAATTATCCAAAATTCTGTTTAAATTCTGTACCTCCTTTTTTTCATTTGAATACGTTTCTGCTAAATGTGCACAAATAATCACATTATTAGATTCTTCATTAATTAAAGCTGACTCAACGGACTTTTCCAAAATGTCTTCTACCGCTCTGTCTAAAGACTTTTGATTAAGCTTTAAATCTTTTAAAAATTCTTTTGAACTGTCATTAATTGCTACAACCTTTGTAACTATATTATTTAAGTCGATTGTCATTTCAATGCTTGGGTTAATATCTATGTGAACATATGCATATATTTCTTTGTTAAAAATGCTTCTCTGCATATACAGGATTATCAGCAGTGCAAAACAGCTTACAACTGCCAAAAGCTGTGCAAACCTAAACCGGGGTTTGTTATAAACAACTCTTTTTCCCGGGCTTTCTCTTTTTGAATCATCCATTAAATCCAGTTCTCTAAGAACCCTTTCTTTGGTCCTTGTAACTAACTCTTCAGAAGGTGATATTTCTTTAGAATCTATTTTCTTTAATAATTTTTCTAATTTTTCAATTTCCATTTCCATAATCATATCCTCCTTTCTCCAGTGCTTTTTTTAACTTGTGAATCCCCCTGCTCAGACGGGACTTCACCGTTCCAACAGGTATATCCAATACATCCGATATCTGATTATAATTCATTTCCTTAAAGTAATATAAAATAACAGGTATCCTGAAATTGTCCGGTAAACCGTTTAAAAATGCTTCCAGCTCTTTTGTACACTCCTTGTCTATTAAAAGGGACTCCGGATGAAATTTATCCAAAGGTACCTTTGACAATTCAAAATCCTTTTTTTCATTTGTAAAAAAATCCTTTATTATATTCATCCACCGCTTTTGCTTCCTGTACCTGTCCTTGTATAAGTTTATAGTAATGGTATAAATCCATGTTTCAAAAGATTTGTTCTTATCATAACTGTCAATATTTCTTACAACCCTTACCCATGTATCCTGAAAAAGGTCATCTGCATCAAATTCATTGTTGGTAAGACGGTAGCACAGCCTGTAAACCTGATTTTTATACATATCAATTAAAGATAAAAGTTTCTGTCCCTTGTTAAACCCCTCTATATCCTGAAACTCAGTTGTTTTCAAACACCCACACCTTCCTCTCAAGGCTTCAATATATTTAGTGCCGGTAAAATTCATGCTCAAAAAATGCCTGTATCTCTATCTACATGTATTTATTATACATTAATATTTAAAAATTCTCTTTATATATTTAAAGAACCAGGCATACTTTTTTTGAGTAGACTTTATTTGAAGCCTTGAAACGCAAGCATCTTTGGTAGTAAATCCGGTGGTAAGTTTTCCGTACATTAACTGTCATACCCATTATACCTTTATTTACGCCTGTAGACTTAAAAAGTTCCTTAATTTTTCTAAAATTTTTTTGGGAACTTTTTTTTAACTCAGGCGTAAAAGAAAATTAGAGACAAGTTAAAGTATTATGAAATATTTTGTAGCATAAAGTGCCAAGACATAAAGCAATAGATTCAGGATAAGTCTGTAAGAAGTATTCCCAGTATTATACAGCATATCCTGGTCAATTTGCTTAAAATAAAAAAATTATACAAGGAGGAATCAGAAATGAAAAGAAAAACATCAATTTTGGTGGCATTTGTAATGGTACTCACCTTAGCACTTCCACTTACAAGTGCTACTGCAAGTGACAACAGTGTAGATGTCACCATCAATACTTCATTGGAAAGGTCTGAAATAAGTCCATTTATCTACGGTGTAAATCAAGACCTTCCAGGACAAACTGTAACAGCTAGAAGACTAGGTGGAAACAGGCTTACAGGCTATAACTGGGAAAACAATGCTTCCAACGCAGGAAGCGACTGGTTTCATTCAAGTGACAATTATCTTCTTAATTCCACCGGTGTTCCAGCAGAAGATTGGAACAAACCCGGATCCGTCGTAACAACTTTTCACAAACAGTCTCTTTCCCAAAATGTACAGCATACATTAATAACACTTCAGGCAGCAGGATATGTTTCCGCTGATATGGACGGCTATGTTGAAGAGTCAGAAACAGCACCGTCAGACCGCTGGAAAGAAGTAAAATTTGAAAAGGGCAGTGAGTTTTCATTAGAACCTGATTTAAATGACGACTATGTTTATATGGATGAATTTGTAAATTTCCTTGTAAATGAGTTTGGAGATGCATCCACACCAACAGGAATAAAGGGCTATTCCATAGATAACGAGCCTGGCTTATGGTCCCACACCCATGCTCTTCTTCATCCGGAACAAGCAACCTGTGAAGAAATTCTTCAGAGGGGAGCAGCTCTTTCAAAAGCTGTTAAGAACGTAGATCCCCACGCTGAAATATTCGGTCCTGCATTATATGGATTTAATGCATACCTTTCATTTCAAAATGCTCCTGACTGGGAACAAATACAAGCAGAAGGAAATTACAATTGGTTTGTCGACTACTATCTTGACCAAATGAAAAAAGAGTCAGACAAAGCCGGAAAGAGACTTTTAGATGTCCTTGATATACATTACTATCCTGAAGCAAGAGGAGGAGGCAGCAGGGTAACATTCGGAGAAGACATTAAAAATATAGAATGTAATAAAGCACGTCTTCAAGCTCCACGTACTCTATGGCAAAAAGAATTCAGGGAAGACAGCTGGATAGGCGAACCCTGGTTTGACGATTACCGTCCCATAATACCAAAAATCCAAGAATCTATAAATAAATATTATCCGGGAACAAAACTTGGAATTACAGAGTATGATTTTGGCGGCGGCAACCACATTACCGGCGGTATTGCCCAGGCTGATGCTCTTGGTATATTTGGAAAATATGGTTTGTATTATGCTACTTACTGGGGCGACCAAAATAAAAATTACATAGTGGCAGCTCTTAACCTGTACACAAACTATGACAACAATGGTTCTTCTTATGGAAATACAAATGTTAAATGTGATGTTTCAGACTATGAACTTGCATCAGCATATGCTTCCATTGTTGATGAAAAAGATGATAAACTTCATATAATCCTTTTAAACAAAAATTATGATGAATCCGTTAACTTTAACATTTCAATTGATAGTTCTTCAAACTATACTTCAGGCAGAGTATTTGGATTTGACAGAATAAGTTCAGATATTACTGAAAGAACTCCTGTAATAAATATTGTTGACAACAAATTCAGCTACGCACTGCCTCCTTTATCTGCTTACCACATAATCCTTGACAGCAATGATGAAGGAATACTTTTTGGGGACCTCAACGGTGATGGCGAAGTTAATTCCATTGACTGTGCAATACTTGGAAGGTACCTTCTTGAAATTACTTCTGATGTAGATTTTATTGCGGCTGACTTAAACTGTGATAATATAATAAATACAAGTGACTACACCATTTTATCAAGGTATCTCATTTCAATTTTAAATTCACTGCCTCATGTAAGTGATTCACCAAACAAACCACCTGAAGCAGCTTTCACTTTCTCATCAGAGGGGAATGAAATAACCACCGGTACCCGTATAACTTTTGATGCATCAAAATCAACAGATGCTGACGGGACTATTTTCCACTATGCATGGGACTTTGGAAATGGTCAGGAGGCCAGCGGAAAAACTGTAAACTATAAGTACACCAATCCCGGAACCTACAATGTTAAACTAGTTGTCACTGATAATTTAGGACTAACCGGAAGCATTACAAAAACCATAACTGTAACGTCTGCTACAGGTGATAATGCAAGATTTAACTTTGAAGACGGCACATTGCAAGGATTTACAACAGGAGGAAATGTAAGTTCAAAAGTATCAAATACCACGGATAAAGCTTTTAACGGAGAACACTCATTAAAATGGGATATTTCTTCTACAGGTACAGAAGAAGAGCCTGTTGCTAACCTTATAATCGGCGGCTCTGCAGTTGTTAAACCTGGTGAAACAGCAACTTGTAGAATATGGATTCCAGAAGGTGCACCAATAAGGTCACTTCAATTCTATATTATGCCTCACTCATCAGACTGGACATATTTTGACTGGAATTCAGCATGGGCCGGATATGAATATGTAAAAAAAGGTGACTGGAACGAACTTACACTAACCCTTCCTGAAACCGTAGACGATTCACTGCCTCAACAAATAGGTATACAATGTGAGACAAACGGAAGCGGCGACTTTACCATCTATGTGGATTCAATTGACTGGTAGTCATAATATAAGCTTTTATGAAATAAAGTTAAGTTAAAAGCAAGGGGTTAACAGCCCTTTGCTTTTAATTTGCATAAATCCGCCTTTATAAGAGCAGAATACAAGAGAAATGACAAGATGTAATTTTCATGGCGGCTCTTTCATGTTATAATTTTATATAAATTATTTTTTATTTTTAATAATGATAAAAATAATTGTATTTTTACTTTATTTCTTAAA
>LFRM01406855.1_pt1 | contig 74548 bp, 58 predicted proteins | sample 618341 | NCBI WGS metagenome assembly LFRM01 (sample SAMN03654438, study PRJNA283298) | anaerobic digester metagenome | isolation source: pool of bioreactors CSTR01a, CSTR02a, and CSTR03a thermophilic anaerobic... | place: Denmark: Kgs. Lyngby | collected 2014-05-21 | reverse complement strand
TCCCCTTTCCGTAGCAGTGTTTTTTTATTTCCACTGTCTACTCTAAGGGGATCATATCAACTGCGGTGAACGGCTCTGCGTTACCGATATTATCTTATGCCTTGCCGGCGCAACCGAGTACGGTGTCAATCTTATGAGTAACCATACCCTTTATTGCGGTGCGGGCGGGAGCAAGATACTGTCTGGGGTCGAAGTGCGACGGGTTTTCCGCCATATACTGACGAATTGCCGCCGTCATGGCAAGACGAAGGTCTGAGTCTATGTTGATTTTGCAGACTGCAAGCTTTGCAGCCTCGCGGAGCATCTCCTCGGGGATACCGATTGCATCGGGCATCTGGCCGCCGAACTTGTTGATGATTTCAACAAACTCAGGAATAACGGAGCTTGCGCCGTGGAGAACTATCGGGAAGCCGGGAAGCCTTTTTTCAACCTCCTTGAGGATGTCAAAGCGAAGCTGGGGCTTCTGACCGGGCTTGAACTTGTATGCGCCGTGGCTTGTGCCGATGGCTATTGCAAGCGAGTCAACACCGGTGCGGGTCACAAAATCGAGAACCTGGTCGGGATTGGTATAGGAGGCGTCCTCCGCGGATACGTTGACATCATCCTCTATTCCCGCAAGCTTACCGAGCTCACCCTCAACAACAACGCCGTGTGCGTGTGCATAATCGACAACCTTCTTGGTCAGCTCAACGTTTTCCTCGTATGAGTACTTGGAGCCGTCTATCATAACAGAGGTGAAGCCGCCGTCGATGCAGCTCTTGCAGATTTCAAAGCTGTCGCCGTGGTCAAGATGCAAAGCGATGGGAAGTCCGGTTTCGATAACCGCCGCCTCAACAAGCTTGGTGAGGTAGGTGTGGTTGGCATACTTTCTTGCGCCTGCGGAAACCTGAAGGATAAGAGGGGCCTTGAGCTCTGCCGCCGCCTCGGTGATACCCTGGATTATTTCCATGTTGTTGACGTTGAACGCGCCTATCGCATAGCCGCCCTCGTACGCCTTTTTGAACATTTCGGTTGTGGTTACTAATGGCATTTTGAACACTCTCCTGTATTTTTATTGTTCAGATACGCAGGGCACAAGCCCGCGCTCCGATATACTTACACCGAAAACTCCTCGAGTTTCGTTGCAACGCGAAGTATGGTTCTCGCATCCGCTGCGGAGATGCCGCCTGCGGAGTCAATATTTCCCGCCTGATTCTGCGCATCGGAAAGATTTTCAAGCCCTGTTGCGGCACGCAGCGCGAGTCTTGCGTCCGCCGCGGCGACAATACCGTCCCCGTTAAGGTCGCCCTTAACAATCACGGTCACCTCGTCGACGGTTGTTTCGCCGTCGATAAGCTTTACTGTCATGCCCGTACCTATGAGCGCATCCGGGTCGGTAATTTCGGTGTCACCCGAGAACAGCTTCAGATACTGCGAATTGTTAAGTGAAGCAAGAAGCTGCGAAGCCGTCATTCCGGAGCTGAGGGACTTCACAAATCCGTCCTCCACCGTCAATCCGTCTGAGGTTATTTCCGCCGGAACGGGATTTCTGACCGTCACGTTGAATGTGGCTGTGTAATCGGGGTTGGTAACATAGGTCACCGTAATGGTATGGCTGGCTATTGTGTCCTTATCGTAGCCCGAAAGTGTGTAGTCCGTATCGGCAAGCTCCTGTGTATTGCCGTTGTTATAAACCAGGAAAACCTTCATGCCTGTAAGGTCAAGCTCCTCGCCGAGCTCATAAACCCTCTTTGCGGGAGCCTCCACGCGTATTCCGCAGGGAGCAACCTCCGCATAGCCGAGCTTAAAGCTGTCCTCAAAGCCGAGATATTCAACCTTAACCGTAAGCTCATCGGCAGCGGACTGAATATATGAAATATTGTAGTCGTCCTCGGTGAGCTGGGTGCGGGTGTTGTTGTCATAAAGCGCATCCACCCTCAGCCCGGTGTAGTCCGGCTCAGAGCCGACATAACACACATCGGATGCCGGAAGCGATGAAATTTCAATTCCCGTAAGCGTTTTCGGGGTAACAAAGACGCTGAAGCTGACGCTCTTATCGAGGTATGACACAACAACGGTCTTGCTGCCGGGAGTTGAGCTGTAACCGGTTACGGTATACATGTCTTCCGTAATTATCGCGACAGCCGAATTATTATAGACTGCCTTGAGCTCAAAGCCCGTCAGGTCAAGCTCCTCGCCCTCAAGATATTCAAGCTTATCCGCGGAATGCGTAATCTCAAGGCTGCGCAGGGTTTTGGGAAGGACGGTAAAACGAAGTATCTTCGTCTTGAGAGAGCCGTTAAGGGTGATTGTGACTACCAGCGTCTCGCTGCCGAGAGTGAAGCTGCGCCATGAGTAATCCTCGGTCGGCTCGGATGTTCCGTTGTTGAAGAACTTTGAAACCACCATTCCGGTCGGGTCAAACTCTTCACCCTGATAATATACCGTCTTGTCCGGCTGCGTCGTAACATCTATGCTCTGAAGCGACTTTTCCGCAACATTCACATAGAAATATGTTTCCTTGCCCAAATAGCTTACCGTAACCTTTTGCTCGGTTCCGACCTCACCGGTATAGCCGGAGATTTCGCAAGCCTTTGTGACATCCTCCTCGGCTCCGTTGTTGTAAACGGCTATGACGGCAAGTCCGTCGGTATTCAGAGGCTGTGCCTCAATATAATCAAGCTTGCGCGGCTGAGAGGTTATTTCTATTCGCGCCAGCTCTCTGGCAAATACTCTTATGGAGAAATCCACTGACTTTCCGCCGTAGGACACGGTTATAAGATGGGTGCCCACGGTGTTTTCAAAGCCTGTCATTTCATAGTTTGTAATGATTTCGTTCGATGTGTCGCTGTATTCGGCAATAAGCCTCATGCCGGTACCGTTGAATTCCTCACCCTCGTAATAATCGCGCTTTGAGGGCGGTGTAAGATATATAGCGGTAAGCACTCTTGTGTCACTGTTTACGTTTATTGTCACCGTGGTTTCCGGACTGTAGCCGGTAAATTCCTCTCCCTCGCCGAGGCAGTCCTTACATGTGCATATCTGATTGAATTTTATCTTCAACGTGACCGCTCCGCCCTCGGTGAACACCACCTTGTAGAGGCCGAAGAGTGTCTTTGTGCAATCCGAGGTTACCTCCTGAATGCTTCCGCTTCCGCTGATAACCGTGAACTCCGGAACATAGGCTATTGCATGCTCGGAGCCTCCGGGAGTATATTCCGAGTTGTCGGAATTGCGAAGCGAGGTGTTCTCAAGCGTTGCCGTGAGGCTGAATACGGTTTCCGTAAACACCGAGCCGGGGGCGTTTGTGGTTATAACCGGGGTCTGTATTGCAAGCCATTGGGCATCGCCCACCTGTGTAAAGCTTTCCGTACCCGCGGCAGCAATGCTTGCCGTAACGGTGAATGCGCCCGGAGCATATGCCGGCTCATTTGAACGCGGCTCGTAAATTTTCAGAGTACGCTCATCGGAAACCCTGCTCTGAGCCTTTTCCGTGCTGTCCGAATGAGGCTTGAAGAAGTATCCGTCAAGGCTCCTTGAATAATCCAGCTTCGAGTCAAAGCAGCCGTAATTAAGATTTGACACCGTGGCAAATGCTCCGTCGGAGCTGTACTGCGAGGAGAAGCTGTCACCGATGCGAAGGTCATTCTTGACCGCAAAATCGACGCTCGCCGCCTGTGCGGGCGAAACCGAAAGCGTATAAAATTCACTCTCAAGTACAGTTGCCGTGTTTTTATCGAGCAGCTTTACGGTAACAGCGAACTCGCCGGATACCGAAAGATGTACGGATTTACCGTTTTCAATGTCGGCAATTGTAACAGAGTCGTCTCCGACCGAAAGCTCAACGGATATGTTGCCGATGTATGAGGTAAACTCAATTGTATCGCCTTCCCAGAGAGCGTTAAACTTTTCCGCGGAGGGATATGTGATTATTCTGTCGCCCGATATTACATATATCTGGAATTGTGTGGTCTTGCCCATGTATTCAACTGTGATGTCGTTTTCACCGAGCACAAACTCCTCGGGGGCAAAAATCTTCAATTCATCCTGAGTGAGAAGCTTTGAGGCTCCTCCGAAATATGCTGTAACCTGAAGTCCGGTAAGGTCAAGCCCTGTATGTGTGATAAGACCGTCCTTATATTCGGTTTTATCCGGAAGTCTGCTTACGCGAAGCGAGGTTACGGTGTACTCCTCACCTGCAAGCAAAACATATTTCTCGTTTTGTGTTGCGACGAAGGCGTTTTCGCGCTGTGAATACTCAACCGCGTGAGTGTCCGGGAAAAGCGACCTGTCAAGCACACGCACAATTGTTGCGTCCTGAGACACGGCATAGAAGAAGTTGTTGTCCGAAAGCACGGCATAACCGCCTGACGAGAAGCCCTCCGAGCAATCGAACCACGCGGGCACAAGCTCTGCGCCGGTGCTGTCAATGATGCCGAAGGCCCCGCCTGTTTCGGCAACGGAGGCACTTCTGCCGGAAAAGCCGTCAATGCCGTCATACTCTGCGGGTAAAACAATCTCATATGAGCTGTTCATTATACCGTATTTTCCGTTCTGAGAGAACACCGCTATGCCGTTTTCGTCAAACGCGGGAGCGGCATCAAGCGTTGCCGGAATTGCGGTGCTTCCGTTTGCTGCCACAAAGCCGGTTTTACCGTCCCTGAGCACCTGAGTAAAGCCGTTTTCTGAGGAGCCGACGGAATCATAGGCATTCTTGCTCTTGTCGAAATACAGCTTTGCGCCGTCAAGCTCAAGGCATATCACGCCGCCGAGCGCCTCAAAGCCATCGTATGAGCAAGGAAGAACAGCGGTTCCCGCCGTGTCGGTTACGCCCCATGCACCGTTGAATTTCACATAGACATAGGGCTGAGAAACAAGCATATCGTCATAAAGGGGCTCAATCACCTGAAGAGCCGCGGAGTTGTAAAGCGCGCATTTTCCGTGAGTATTTGTCGCTGCAAAAAAGCCGTCCTGAACACGTACATCGGTAAATGCCTCTGCAACAAGCTTCTGGCCGCTCTGCCCGATAAAGAAGCATCCGTCCGTATTTTTAACGACGGCGACACCGTTGCTGTTGAACTGACTGATTACGCTGTCATATTCGGGGGCTGCAATCTGAACACCGGACCTGTTGATAAAACCGATTTTACCCTCATAATTTTCAACCTGAGCACAGCCGTTGTAAAAGCTGCCGAAGTTCGGATAGTCCGTTGACGCATCAAAGACCTTCGCTCCGTTGACTCCTATGTATGCATAATAGTTGGGAAGCTCCGTTCCGCATACGAGAGCAAGCCCGTTTGAGAAATTCTCCGCCGAGTCATAAACCGGCTCGACGACAACGCCTCCTCTGGTGTTGACGAAGCCGAAAAGACCGTCCTTCTGAATCTTTATAAGACCCTCGCTGACATCGAATGCCGCATCGTAAAAGGTGCCGTTGAGAGTACACACGGCGGCAGCCTTGCCGTCAATTACGCCGGAGAGGAAGCACTCGTTCGTGCTTTCGGGTGCAGAATCAAACACAAACTCGGTGAGCAGGGCACCCGCGGCGGAATAAACCGCCCATTTGCCGTCGGATTTTGCGGCGAATACATTCTGCTCGGAATAGCAGGAAATCGAATCAAAGCCAGCGGCAAGAATAACCGTTCCCGCTGTGTCGAGTACTCCGTACTTGCCCTCTGCGTTGACATACAGCAGATAGCCGTTTCCGGAGCGGTATTTCGGCGCGAGCGTAAAGCTTCTGACGTCGGTCAGTACAAGGGTGTTTACCGCATCGGCTGAGCCGGAGGCGTGTGTAAGCATCACGCCGGAGAACTCCGCGTGCCAATCTTCAAAATCAAACGTCCCCGCCTCTGCCGCTGTCAAATCGGAAGCGAGTGTAAAGACAGTTTTGGAATCGCCCTCACCCGCGGTATAGGCAAAAACCGTGCCGTCCGCAGCGGTAAGCATACCGTCATAGGCGCCCTCATCGGGTATGGCGTAAACCGCCGCCGGCATACAGCCTATAAGCATACAAACCGAAAGGCATACAGCCGCAAATTTTTTCAAGCGTCTCATAGTGTTAATCATTTCCTTTCCTGATTATACCTTTTCCGGGTCAAGGCTTATGACAAGCTGATTGCGTTCGGGTATCAGCTTCTCATAGACGACGCCCGCCGCGTCAAGCATTCTTTTGGAGGCAAGTGTACCGACGGTATCGGCATACTTGTCCGAAAGATAGATTATTTTTTTAATGCCGCTTTGAATAATCGCCTTGGCACATTCGTTACAGGGAAAAAGCGCGACATAAATCCGGCAGTTTTCAAGAGCTGCGCGGCTGTTGAGTATGGCGTTAAGCTCCGCATGACAGACGTACGGATACTTCGTTTCAAGCTCCTCTCCGCTTCGCTCCCACGGGAATTCATCGTCATTGCAGCCCGCCGGAAAGCCGTTGTATCCCACCGACATAATGCGGTTGTTTGAGTTGACTATGCAGGCTCCCACCTGCGTGTTGGGGTCCTTGCTTCGGTTCGCGGAGAGCACCGCGATGCCCATGAAATATTCGTCCCATGATATGTAGCCGGAGCGCTTTGACATTTTATGACCGCCTTTCGGATGATTATTGGCAGCAAAAACACATTATTAGATATTTTATTATACAACTGTATCTATGAAAATGCAAGAGAAAACGGCGCCGGATATGCAAAATATCAAACAAAATAAGAACATTTCGGTTGCCAATTTAAGGGTTGTATGTTAAACTTTAGCTATATTGATACGGCGGGGTGATTTTTTTGAAGGCGCTGATTGTATGCGGCGGAATAAGCCGTGAAATTGAATTTTCCGGCGGAGAGCTTCTTGCCGGAATCATACAGCGCAGCGGCTTTGAATTTTCCATGCCGTGCGCCGGGAAGGGGCATTGCGGAAAATGCCGTGTTACTGCCTCCGGCGAACTTTCGGCACACAGCGACATTGAAAAGCTTATGCTTACCGATGCTCAACTCGCTCAGGGAATGCGCCTTGCGTGTATGACAAAGGCGTTCTCCGACGTTACAATCACTCTGCCGGAGCCGGAAACAGAAAAATATATTCTTTCATCGTTTGACGAAAAGGCGGTCGGCTCGTGCGACTGCGCCGGCGAGGGCTTCGGAATCGCCGCGGACGTGGGAACGACCACGGTTGCGGCTGTGCTGTATGATTTGAAAAATAAAAAAATCCTTGCGACCTCCTCGCGGAAGAATCCGCAGTCGGCATACGGTGCGGATGTTGTATCGCGTGTATCCAAGGCGCTTGAGGGCAAGCTCGGCGAGCTGCAATCCGGCATAATCGCCTGCCTTTCGGATATTATCACCGAGATGTGCTCATCCGCCGGTGTGCGCTGCCGCGAGGTGGAAAACGCCGTAATTACGGGAAATACCGCCATGCTGTACCTGCTGTGCGGTGAAAGCCCCTCAAGCCTTGCCGCCGCCCCGTTCAGGGCAGATGACCTGTTCGGGCGAAGTGTTGACGCAAGCGCTCTTTCGCTCCCGCTTGCACAGAACGCAAGGGTATATCTGCCGCGCTGCGTGAGCGCTTATGTCGGAGCGGATATAACCTGCGCCATGCTCGCCTGCGGCTTTTTCGAGAAAGAGCAAGCCGGCTCGCTGCTGCTTGCGGACATCGGCACAAACGGCGAAATTGCCCTGCTTAAAAACGGGAAAACCGTCTGCTGTTCAACCGCTGCGGGGCCAGCCTTTGAGGGCGCCGGAATACGCTTCGGAATGAATGCAAACGACGGAGCAATAGCCGCCGTACGCTTTCTCGGCGGAGATTTGCTCAGCGTTGTGCTCGGCGAGAAAGAGGCGTGCGGAATCTGCGGTTCCGGCCTTATAGATGCAATCTCCGGCATGCTCTGCGGTGAAATAATTGACGAAACCGGCTTTCTTCTTCCCTGCGGACACGCCTTTGAGGACGATATCCGGGAGCTTGACGGTGAGGATGCATTCTTCCTTCCGCGAACCGGTGTTGCCGTAACCCAGCGTGATATACGTGCGGTTCAGCTTGCAAAATCCGCAATCTGCTCCGGAATACTTTCACTTTTTAAATACGCAGCCTCCGACGCCGAAAGCACAGACACGTTTTTCATAGCCGGCGGCTTCGGCAACAGCCTGAATACAGCGTCCGCCAGGCGTATCGGCCTCATACCGGAGGGGCTTGCAAGGAAGGCGTGCGCCGTAGGAAACGCCGCTCTTTCCGGAGCACTGATGCTGCTCGGGGATACTTGTCTGCGCAAAAAATGCGAGGATTGCGCGGATGCCGCCGAAACGCTTGAGCTTTCCTCTTACCCCTTCTTCGGAGAGGCATACATCGATAATATGATGTTTTAAAATAAGCTGAAAAAGGAGAGAAAAATTTGTGCCCTGACGGTCAACGACCGTCATTTCATAACGAAGCAGGGCTTCGTTTGCCGAATACCGCCGCAAAGTTTGCGGCTCGGCGGAAAGGAATGGTTATAAAAATGAGCTTTAAATACGACATTGCAGCGATAATATGGCCGTCGTACACCGGTGACGAGCTGCGCTCGCGCATTTTCTGGCCGGAGGGCTACGGAGAATGGCAAACCGTAAAGGCCATGACAAACAAGGGCTATGAGGGCTGCCGCTGGCCGCGCATACCGTCCTGGGGCTACGTCAACGAGGCAAATGCCGATGTCATGAAAATGCAGATAGACGTCGCGCTCAAGCACAACGTGAATGTGTTTATCTATGACTGGTATTGGTACGACAACCGTCCGTTTCTGGAAAACTGTCTCAATGACGGCTTCCTCAAGGCGGACAACAACAAGGATATGAAATTCTACCTAATGTGGGCAAACCACAATGCGGATTACCTCTGGGACAAGCGCAACGCCGGCAAAACAAACGCCGTTGTGTGGAACGGCTCGGTCACCCCGGAGATTTTTGAAAGCATCTGCGAGCGCACAATAGAAAAATATTTCAAGCAGGACAATTACTACTGCATAGACGGCTGCCCGGTCTATATGATTTTCGATTTGCGTAATTTTGTCGAAAGCTTTAAGTCTGTTGATACAGCAAAGGCGGCGATGGACGGCTTCCGCGCGAAGGCAAGGGCGGCAGGCTTCAACGGCGTGCATTTTCAGCTCTCGTTTTTCACAGACACAAAGATAAGCCTCTTTGACGGTGCCTACACCGGAACGCATAAGCAGCTGATGGAATATCTCGGCTTTGACAGCTTCACAAATTATAACTGGGCGTGCTGCCTTGATATCGATAAAGACTATTCGGCTGTCACGGACGATGCCGAAAGGCTGTTCGGCAAATACTCTGAATGGAATATTCCGTATTATCCTAACATAACCGTCGGCTGGGACAACAATGTCCGCTTCGACAGCTTTCAAAAGGGAGTTATCCGGGACAACACTCCCGAAAAATTTGAACAGGCATGCCGCATGGCAAAGGCTTATGCGGATAAATATCCCGAAAGACCGCCGCTGATTACAGTCAACAGCTGGAATGAGTGGACGGAAACGAGCTATCTCGAGCCGGATGACCTTTACGGTCTGGGTTATCTTGAGGCAATACGAAGGGTTTTCGGATAATTTTGTTGCAAGAAGCATTTTTTAATGTTATACTTGTGTCGGAAAAAATTTAAAAAGGGGCGGTTTTTAAGTGTCTGAAAAGTTGAAGCTTAATTACAAAAAAACCATACTTACCGGCTTCGGTTTTATGGCAACCTCCATAGCGTGGGCTATCTATGACCCGTACATAACAAAAATTCTCAACAAGATGCTCACCTCCTCCGCTACAGTTACAGCCTGGAGTGCATCATTGGTTGAGAAATTCCCCAAGCTGCTTGATTTTGCGGCGGCGCAGGGCGAGGATGTCGGCTCGCTTGCAACCGGCTTTACACTCGTTCCGCTGTTCATCGGTATCATAATGACCTTCGACAACATTTTCGGCGTTATCTTCCAGCCGACCTTCGGCAAGCTTTCCGACAACTGCCATTCCAAGCTCGGCAAGCGCCGTCCGTTCATCGTGGCGGGTGCCCCGATTTCCGCGGTACTGTTCGCACTCATCCCGATAATTTCACTCTCCGGCAGTCTTCCGGCAACAATGCTCTGCATTATCCTTTTCGTGTTTGTGATGTCGCTGTGGCGCGCGCCTGTTGTCGCGCTCATGCCCGACCTCACCGTGCCGGAGCTTCGCAGTGAGGGCAACGCGGTTATCAACCTTATGGGCGGCGCAGGCGGACTTATCGGTATGCTCGCAGGCACAATAGTAATCGCAGTATACACAGCAGTCACGGGAACTCCCAAGGATACGCTTGATGAGTTTGTAACCTTCCCCTATGTCTTCCTCACAGGCTCGGTGGTAATGATAATCGGTATGCTTGTGCTGCTGTTCTTTGTCAAAGAGCCCGACTCTCGCCTTAAAACCGTTGCCGATGCAAAAGCGGCACAGGACGAGGCGGCAAAGAGAGCGGCCGAGAAAGCGGCAAAGAAAGCGGAAAAGGCGGCAAGAAAGGCGGAAAAGCTTTCCGGTGCGGAGCGCAAAAGCCTGATATTCATGCTTTGCGGACTCTTCTTCCTGTTCTGCGGCACAAACGCAATAACAACCTTCTTTGCGCTTTTCGCAGCCGAAATACTCGGCAAGACTACGAGCGAAGCAACCATAATGATGGCAATATTTGCAGTGTGCTCGGCGGCAGCCGCGATTCCGGCAGGCTATGTCGGAAAGAAAATCGGAAGAAAAAAGACCATACTTCTCGGTCTTGTGGTGTTCATGATTGTGTTCCTTGCATACGTTGCAACAAGAAGCATGGCGCTTATATGGGTGGCTCTTGTGCTCGGCGGCGCGGCGAACATGTTCATAACGGTCAACACACTTCCGCTTGTGCTTGAAATCGGCGGACTCGACAAAGTGGGTACCTTCACCGGCTACTATTACACAGCAACCTTCTCTGCGCAGATAGCCTCCCCCATACTTTACGGTATGGTGCGTATGTTCTCCGGAACCTATATGTCGCTGTTCTGGTACAGCCCGGTTGCCTTTGTGCTCTCGATTCTGTGCATACTCGTTGTAAAGCACGGCGAGGCGATACCGGAGGAAGTAATAAAAAAGGCAAAAGAAGCCGAGGATTAATTTAACAATTCAATAATAATGAAGCACCGGAGCGTTACGCTCCGGTGCTGTTTTTGTTGCGACAGGGATTTCAGGACACCACGCCCTCAAGGAAGTTTACCTCCTTGACGCTGCCGTCGGAGGCTATACGATAGGTTTTTATCTTGTTCGCGCCCACATAAGCGCGGAAGCCCGCGCAAAGCATATCACAAACGATGTTGACCTCGGTATCGCGTCCCGCCGTTTCATAAAGGCGGATAATCGCATCCCCTGAGCCGTCCTCACAGAATTTGAGGGCTGTTACGACTATGTTGTCCTCGTCAACGCTCAGGAAGCTCTTTACCTGCGGCTCACCACTGCCCTTGTGATAGCTCTCCGGCACACTTACCGGACGCACATTGAACTGTGCAGCCTCGCGAACGGCATCCGATGTCTCGGCTTCGCCGTCATGAAGATATATGCCGTATTCAAAGCGCTGCATACCCTCATCGGTAAAGTTGAAATCCGCCGCGGGACGGTTTGAATAGTGGTCGGCAAATATGACGTTGCGAAGGCAGGTCAGTCTCAGCTCGTTTTCCGGGCAGTCGTAGCTGTATTTTGAATCGTTGATTATTGAAAGTCCGCGGCGCGCGCCGTCCTTACAGGTAACGGTGATATCGCCCCACGCCTGTGCCGGCTCCTCCTCGCCGTTACACGGGCGTTTGATAAAGCCGCAGGGAATTTCATAAGTATTTATGATGTCGCTGCCCTCAACATTGAAGGGCATCTTCAGCATTGTGAAATCCTCATGCCAGAAGGCCTTGCACTTAACGCGCAGAGTTTTCTGACCGAGCGCAAGAATGAAATCCTGAGAGAGCGTCGAGGTGCCGAACGAGTGCTTGACACGAACCACCGCGCGCACGGGTCCCTCCTCGACAAGCTCTATGCTTTCAAGCTTCATAACGCCCTTTATGTCGTGGAAGGTGAACACATTGTGCGCCCATGTATCGGTCTTGTGGTCGTCTATAACCGTAGGCACGGCAAGAGGCTTCTCGCCGGCATAATCGTAACCGCTGCACTTGTTGACAAGCGAGGTTATCGCACCGGTCTGCGAGTCAAACACCGCACGGATGTATTCGTTTTCGATAGTTACCGGATTTTCCGAGGTCGTTATGCCCTCAAAAGCCTGCTCCGGCTCATCATCGAGAAAATCGAGCCAATATGTCGCATAGCCGAGTGCGGGAACATCTGCCATGAACACCGTGTCAAGATGCGAATCGTTCGAGCGCGAGGAGCGCACATTCTGGAATGCAACCGGCTTACCCTCGCTGTCAACCGCCTTCTGCGAGGGGTGATAAACCCTGACGGGAACCCTTATCTCCCAAGAAAGCGGATTGAATACCACCACCGGACGCGGGAAGCCATTGCCGCCGCCCGTATGGTGGCGAACCTCGGAGCACACCGGCTGCGAAACGCCGTCAATCCAGGTGTCTATATTCCTTGCTATACGCAAAACCGCGTTATTATATGCTCGGGCGGCTATTGTCATGGCGTAGCCCTCGGAGTCCTTTACATCCTCATACGCCTCCATAATCGAGCAGCCGCACATGATATCGTGGAACTGGTTGAAGCAAACAGCGCGCCACGCCTCTGCAAAATCCTTTGTCAAAGCGGGCTGTTTTGCCGTCACAGATGCAACCGTATTCCACTTTTCAGCCGATGCCAAAAGGTTTTCCGCCTTACGGTTGAGCTGCTTGACAAGCGAGGTTGCCGAATAGCAGCCGCTGGCGTGGTGCTGTAAATCGTCCTTCCAGACGGGCAGCTCTATGGTTGAATTAAGCATCTCCGAGAAAAACTCGTCCGGCGAAGAAAACTCAAGGTCGGAAAAGCCCTCGCGGCGCAGGTTGCTTTTTAAATACTCTATGTCGCCCCTGGTCGGTCCGCCGCCGTGATTACCTACACCGTAAAACAGCATCATGCCGTGACCGGTCTGCTCGACGCGCTTGTCGCAGGTTGCCATCTCGCGCGCAATGGAGCGGTTGTCACTCACGCCGTAGCTGTTGGGTATGCGATAGGTTATGACACGGGAGCCGTCCGCGGAATCCCACCAGAAAAGGTTTTCCGGAATATTTGCATTTTCGTGCATGCCCGGACGCATCATGACATAAGCGTGCATGCCCGCCTGCTGAAGAAGCTGCGGCATATTGCCGTTGTGACCGAAGGAGTCCACATTGTAGCCGGTGCGGCATATCTGACCGAATTTCTCATAGTAATAAAGCTGGCTGTAAAGAGCCTGCCTTGCAAAGCTCTCACCCGACGGCATGTTGCAGTCCGGCTGTACCCACCAACCGTTTACGGGAACCCAGCGTCCCTGCTTTACCCTCTGCTGAATTTCCTTAAACATATCCGGGTCGATTTCCTCAACCCAGCGGTAATATGCTGCGGAGGAGCAGGTGAATATGAAGTCGTTATATTCATTGAGGCGGTCGAGTGCCGAGCGGAAGGTCTGAAGCACCTCGCCGCAGCCCTCCTGCCAGCGCCAGAGCCATATAGGGTCAAGATGCGCGTTTCCTATGAGATGTATGGTGTTGTCCGACATTTCACTTTCCTCCTCTTAATTGAAAAATCCGTAATATCTGCCGAGCCAATACGCAAAGGTATAGACATAGCAGCTTTCGACAAATGAGGTGCCGCCGCTGTCCTCATTGGTATACCAATAGGGGTTGCGGTCATATTTCGAGATAAATCTCTCGTCCGGAGGCAAAAGCGCTCCGGTTTCAAAACAGCCTCCCCGGCACATTTTCACCGGCACGTCATGTCTTCCGGTAACCGTAACTCCGGCGGCAAGGCGCGAGGTGTTTGTGCGGTTAATCCACTCAACCGCCTTATCCATATCTATCGGGTCATCCGGGCATGCTATCGCAAACGGGAAATCGTAAGCCGGATTGTGCTCACGCGCTATACTCGTGCGCCATGAACGGTAGCCCGCGCGGTATTTTTCCTTGCGCTCCCCGTCCGGCTCAAGCATAATCAGCGTCCAGTAAGCGGCGGTTGCCAGCATGTGGTCGCCGTACATTATGTCCTCCTCGACCTCTATACCTGCTGCCGCGGCAGCCTGCCAGAAGCGGTCAAAGTGCTTTGTCGTAAGAGTGTCATAACCGAGAGTCATCAGCTGTTCAAACGCTTCCAGCCATTTGCCCTGCTCCCCGGTGACGTGCATTGTCACACGAAGATACATGAGCACCTCCGCGGCGTTGAGAGGGGCATCCGCCCAGCCCATGCCGCCCTCGAAATATTCGGGACTCCACTTCGCCCACGAGGTAGGTCTGCCGTTGCACTCGTGAAGCTCAAAGCCGTGGTCGATTATGTGATTCATTGTATTTTTAACGGCGGTGATTATCAGTTCGTCAAGCTCCGAGTCGTCCGGACCGAGTATCTCATGCGCAAAATACATCTGCTGAAAGTGCAGACTTATCTCATCGCTGCTGGTGTCGCCCTTGTAAATTATATCATCAGCCGTGTAGCCGTCCTCCTCATAAAGGCGCGCAAGCCTTTTGGGGATTTCCGCCGTTGCCGGAACCTCAAGTCCGGCAATTCCTCGCTTCCTTGAAGCATTGGTTTCAAGGCACACCGCCTTATCGCCGCTGCGCGCATAGAAAAGACCGTCATCGGGCACCGGCTCATCCTTGGTGAGATAGGTTCTTGCGACAAAGCCGTCACCCCTGCCGTGAACAAAGGTCAGAAGCAGACACGCCTCAACCGCGCGCGTTGCGATTTTGCGCGCCGCAATTGTCTTGCTGTCGTTTTCGCCGAGCTCCCTTCTGAGCACCGCATACCGGAACATCTCCGCCATTGAAAAGCCCGCCGTAAAGCAGCCGTCATTGTCGGAGTGTCCGTGCTTTACAGCCGAGGACACATCACGCGGAACCGCAAGCTGTTTCTGGCTTATCATGGAGTGACGCGAAACATATTTCAGCGTTTCGTCAAGCAGAATATCCGCCTTTTCCTCCGCGGAAATGGTGCGAAGCTCTATGTATGCCACGCCGTCCTCGGTAAGCACCCAGATGTTGTCGCCGTCCGGCAGCAACGCCTTAACGCGGTTGTCAGGCAAATCCCTGTCCGCGCTGAAATACATTATAATATCGTACTTGTTTTCGGCGTGGGGGTCGTAGCGGGTAAGACCCGTTGACGCGCCGTACCACATAACGCCGTTTGCACCCTCGGCAAAGCAAGTATATTCACTTTTTTCGGACGGCAGCGGGAAGCCGAAGCCGTCAAGCTCGGGCACCGTTGCCTCTGCTTTAAACAGCTGCGACGGAATCTCCTTATCGGAGCTGTAGAACATCTTAACGAATCTCGCCTTATGCGGCGTCAATGTCCTTGAATCTTTCATAAGCATCTCCTTTAAAAACGTGTTGAATCTATACTATCATATATGCACCCGAAAATCGAGAGCTTTTGTAAAATATTTACAGCTCAAAAAGCTCTCCACCCGAAAAGCTTAAAAGCATCCTCACCGTCTGTGAAACCGGAAGACCGACAACGTTGAAATAGTCGCCGTTTATCTCCTTTACAAGCAGGGCTCCGAGCTTTTGTATTCCGTACGCTCCCGCCTTGTCAAGCGGCTCCGAGGTGTTGACATAGGCGCTTATCTCCCGCTCTGAAAGCTCATAAAAGGTCACCTCGGTGCGGCAAAAGAACTTCTCCGACCTTTCTGCGTTCATCGCACACACGCCGGTATATACCGCGTGAGTTCTTCCCGAAAGCATTCTCAGCATTTCCTGCGCCTCTTGCGGAGAGGCGGGCTTACCGAGTATTTTGCCGTCAAGTGCCACTATTGTGTCGGCGGCAAGCACCGTTTCGTCCGCAGAGGACTCCTTCGCCGCGGCGCGCGCCTTTCGCTCACTTAACAGCAGCACCGCCTGTGACGGTGAAGCTCCCTGCGGTATGGTTTCATCCGCGTCAACCGGTCTTATAATAAATTGTACACCCGCGTTTTCAAGTATTTCTCTGCGTCTGGGGGACTGTGAGGCAAGCACCAGCTTCAAATTTTTCATCCTTTCTGTTTTCGCGCGCTTCTTTTCGGACAAACCCGCGAATATATATTTCATGAGATAAAAAGTGCGGCGGCATCCGCCGTCGGAAAAACGAGGGATGATTTATGGACAGAATCGTTAAACCGTGTGTGTTCGATTATGAAAAAAACAGAGAGCTTTTTTATGCGCTCAGACAGCGGTATACGCTTGCGGATTATACTGTCTGCGGTCACAGCTGGGCGGGACGCGCGCTGTTCTCGCTTTCAATCGGTACCGGAAGCAAGCGTGTGCTGCTCACGGGAGGCTTTCACGGTCAGGAATGGATGACCTCTCTTATTCTACTGCGGTTTTTTGAGAGAATGTGCGGCGCACTTGAAAACAAAACCCGCCTGTGCGGAATACGCCTTGCAAACGCTCTTACGGACCGCACCGTCGTTATCATTCCCTGTGTGAATCCGGACGGCGTGCAGATAGCCCTCAAGGGAGCCTCCGGCGCAGGCTGCTATGCCGGACTGTGCCACCGCATCAGCGCGGGCAATTTTTCCGACTGGAACGCCAACGCGCGCGGCGTTGACATAAACCACAACTTCGACGCAGGCTGGGAAATCCTGCGTCAAATGGAGATAAACGAGGGCATACGCGGGCCGGCTCCGAGAAGATACGGCGGAAGCGCTCCCGAAAGCGAGCCGGAAACCGGCGCTCTTACCGCACTTTGCCGTCAGGTTAATTTCCGTCATGCCCTTGCTTTGCACAGCCAGGGAGAGGAAATATACTGGGAATACGGCGAAAACACGCCCGAGCGTTCACACCTTATGGCAAAAATCCTTTCCGCCTCAAGCGAATACAAGCTTGTAAAAAACGAGGGACTTTGCAGTCACGGAGGCTTCAAGGACTGGTTTATTGAAGAATTTTCCCGCCCTGCGTTTACAATCGAGGCGGGACTCGGGAAAAATCCCCTTCCGCTGTCCGACTTTGAGGGTATATACTCAAAAATTGAGGAGATGCTGCTACTGAGCGTTCTGATGTAAACACATACAAAGCCTCCGCGTCACACGAGGACGCGGAGGCAAATTTTTATTTTACCGTCTCTTTTTCCGCGGGACTTCCCTTTGAAATTTTTGCCGATTTCCTTTCGGCTCTCCTTGAGGCAAGAGCCTGCTTGTATTCCCGCCGTTTTATGCGGTAATCGCTCCGGCTGACCTCTGCCTTTCCGAAAATGATACGCTTTGCCGCCTCGCCCATTCCGAGAACCAGCATGAATATCTGAAGCTCCTTGGGTGTAAGAAATACGAAGTCGGTCATTCCGCAGGCGTAAAAGCCGAACACCGCCGCAAGCATTGTCACGGCATAGAGTCTGCCCTTTTCGGACACCCTTGCCGTACGTATCATATCGACCGTAAATTTCACCGTGAACCCAAGGAACAGAATCAGTCCGAATATGCCGCACTCAACAAAAATTTCAAGTATGATATTATGGGCGTGCGGCTGAGGGATGCCGTACTGCCCGAGTATGAGGTCCCATGTGTTCTGCGTTCCGCAGCCTACTCCGAGCAGCCAATTGTTCTTTATTATGTCGATTGCCGCCTTCCAGATATCGAAACGCAGGAGAACGGCTTTATCCCCCATAAGCGCCTCCAGAAAACGACCGGACATCTTTATTAAAATATACGCGGAAAACGGCACCGAGGCGATGAACACCAGCAAGCCCTTTTTCAATCCGTAAAACAGAAGTATCACCGCGACAACCGCGACAGCTATGCTCGGTCCTCTTGAAAACGAAGCCGCAATTCCGCCGACGGCAAACGCAAGACACGCCGCTCCGGCAATTCTGCCTTTTGCCTTTTTTTCATTAAATATGCGGAACACCGAAAACGGAAGAAGCATTACGGAAACCGATGCAAACAGCAAGGGGTTGCTGTAAGTCGAAAATGCACGGTCAAACTCAAGAATATCCATCATTTCAATGGGTATAATCGAAAAGACCTTGTCATCAAGCATGCGCCACAGCGGATTAAACGCATAGGCCATATCGAAGACGCCCTTCTGTGACAAAACGGCATCCGTCGGGAACATGCGGAATATTGCCATCTGCACAAGAGCGATTGCTCCCATAACCGCAGATGTAAGCGAGGCGGTATACATGAATTTGTCAAGCAGCTTCTCTTTATCTATTATATTAGCTACCGTAAGATAGCCCAGGAACATACCCAGCCAGAGCATGGCAATGGCAACGGTGAATATTTTATGCCCTGCCCATATAACCGTAACGAGCTGCCAGAGCATATACAGAAAAAGGATTTTGCCCGCCTCTCCGAAAATTACCCTTTTGCCCGTGAGAGTACACTGCCTTTTGAACAACGGATAGGAAAGCCATGTCATGGGTGCGGCAATATACTCCGGAAACAGCGGAGAGAAGAACAATATGAAAAACAATACTTTAAGATTGAATTCGTATGAAAATACTTTTTGTTTGATTCCCGTGGAACCCGCCTCCTTTCGGTCGGCAATTGCTGTCAACTTCGTAATTTTACTATATTTTTCCTGCAAAAGCAAGCGAAGCGTGTCTTTTTGCGGTAATTGTTACACAATTGTAAACTTTACCGAAAAGCCTTGATTTTTTGGATAAATGTGGCTACAATATGATTTGGCACTCGGAAAGCGCGAGTGCTAACATTTACAAAAACCTGATTGGAGGAATTTATATGAAACTCAAACCGCTTGGCGACAGAGTCGTGCTCAAGTTTATTGAGGCGGAGGAAACCACAAAGGGCGGCATCATTCTTGCAGCTGCCGCGCAGGAAAAACCCCAGATTGCCGAGGTTAAGGCAGTCGGCCCCGGCGGAGTCGTTGACGGCAAGGAAATCAAGATGGAGCTCAAGGTCGGCGACAGGGTAATCCTCAGCAAGTACTCCGGAACAGAAGTAAAAATCGGTCAGGATGAGCTTGTTATCGCCCGCCAGAGCGACGTGCTCGCAGTTGTCGAATAAAAAGGAGGAAACACATCATGGCAAAACAGATAATCTACGGAGAGGAAGCCAGAAAAGCGCTTCAGTCCGGTATAGATCAGCTCAGCAACACCGTTAAAATCACCCTCGGACCCAAGGGCAGAAACGTAGTGCTTGACAAAAAGTACGGCGCTCCCCTCATCACCAACGACGGCGTAACAATCGCCAAGGAGGTTGAGCTTGAGGACGTTTTTGAAAACATGGGCGCTCAGCTCGTAAAGGAAGTTGCCACAAAAACCAACGATGTTGCAGGCGACGGCACCACCACCGCAACCCTTCTCGCACAGGCTCTTGTCCGCGAAGGCATGAAGAATGTTGCAGCGGGCGCAAACCCCATGGTCGTTAAGAAGGGCATTCAGAATGCCGTTGCAGCCGCTGTTGCCGCTCTTAAAAAGAACTCCAAGCCCGTTGCCAATTCAAAGGATATCGCCCGCATTGCAACCATTTCCGCAGGCGACGAAAACATCGGCAACCTTATAGCCGAAGCAATGGAAAAGGTTTCCGCCGACGGCGTTATCACTGTTGAAGAATCCAAGACGGCTGAAACCGATTGCGATGTTGTCGAGGGTATGCAGTTCGACAGAGGCTACATCTCCCCCTACATGGTAACAGACACCGACAAGATGGAAGCAGTCATTGACGACGCTTACATCCTTATCACCGATAAAAAAATCTCCAACATTCAGGAGGTTCTTCCGCTTCTTGAGCAGATAGTTCAGGCCGGCAAAAAGCTTGTCATCATCGCAGAGGATATAGAGGGCGAGGCTCTTGCCACCCTCCTCGTCAACAAGCTTCGCGGCACCTTCACCTGCGTGGGCGTAAAGGCTCCCGGCTTCGGCGACAGACGCAAGGAAATGCTCCGCGATATCGCAATCCTCACCGGCGGCGAGGTCATCACCGAGGAGCTCGGTCTTGAGCTCAAGGAAACTAAGGTAGCTCAGCTCGGCAGAGCAAAGCAGGTCAAGATTTCCAAAGAAAACACCATAGTTGTTGACGGCGCAGGCAAGGCTGCCGACATCAAGGGCAGAATCGCCCAGATAAAGGCTCAGATTGAAAACACAACCTCCGACTTTGACCGCGAGAAGCTTCAGGAAAGACTTGCCAAGCTCTCCGGCGGTGTTGCGGTTATCCACGTCGGTGCCGCAACCGAAACGGAAATGAAGGAAATGAAGCTGCGCATAGAGGATGCTCTCGCAGCCACCAAGGCAGCCGTCGAGGAAGGCTATGTCGCAGGCGGCGGCGTTGCTCTGCTCAACGTCGTTCCCAATGTTGCCGCTCTGCTTGAGAAAACCGAGGATTCCGATGAAAAAACCGGCATCCGTATAGTTCTCAAAGCCATCGAGGAGCCCGTACGCCAGATAGCTGCCAACGCAGGACTTGAAGGCTCGGTAATCATCGACAGCATCATCCGCTCCGGCAAAACCGGTTACGGCTTCGATTTCGCCAAGGAAAAATACACCGACATGGCTAAGGCCGGCATCCTTGACCCGACCAAGGTCACCCGCTCGGCTCTTCAGAACGCATCTTCTGTCGCTTCAATGGTACTCACCACCGAGTCACTTGTCGCAGACAAGCCCGACCCGCAGGGCGATGCCGCTGCAGCAGCCGCAATGGCAGCAGCACAAGGCGGCGGCGGAATGTATTAAGGCGTGCCGCCTTTCCCACTTCGCACAAGGCTTACAAAAGGCATCGGGCTTATTTGCCCGGTGCCTTTACACTTCTCAGGCGCCCAGAGCCCCCGGCGTGCCGCCTTCCCCAATCCGCACAAAACTTACAAAAGGCATCGGGCTTATTTGCCCGGTGCCTTTACATTTTCATATCAACAAATTATTTATACAGCTTGGCAAGTCCGCCCTGACCCGTTTCCCTGTAACACTTCGACAAATCCCGCCCGGTTTCATACATGGTTTCAACCACCATATCAAAGCTGATTTTCCTTGTAGTGGAAAGGAAATTGGCAAGACTGAGTGCGTTTATCGCCCTCATGGCGGCAACCGCGTTTCTCTCTATACAGGGAATCTGAACAAGCCCGTCAATCGGGTCGCAGGTAAGGCCGAGATGATGCTCCATTGCGACCTCCGCAGCATATTCTATCTGGTCTATTCCCATTTCAAAAAGCTCTCCGAGCGCTGCCGCCGCCATTGAACATGCGGAACCTATCTCCGCCTGACAGCCGCATTCCGCGCCGGATATTGTCGCGTTGGTTTTTATAAGATTCCCTATAACTCCGCCGACAGCAAGAGCGCGTACAACCTGTTCGTCCGAAAAGCCGCGTTTATTTTTCATATAATACAACGCCGCCGGCACAACTCCGCACGAGCCGCAGGTCGGAGCCGTAACTATCTGCCCGGCGCTTGCATTCTGCTCACTTGCCGCAAAGGCATAGGCGCATACAAGCCTGTTTTCGCGCGTTGAATCACTTTCATCTATATGTCTCTGATTAAAAAGATACTGTGCCTTACGCTCAACGCCAAGTCCTCCGGGCAGCTCACCGGACGCACACAGCCCATCCTCTATGCAACGGCGCATATTGCTCCACACGTCCTCAAGATACTTCCATATTCCGCTGCCCTCGCGCATTTCAACATAGTCCGGCAGCCTCAAATTATGCTCCTTGCAAAGCTCGGCAATCTCCGAAAAGCTCTTTTCCGGATACACCTCGGGGGTGTCGATATCCGGCCTCCCGATGACCTTTATCGCTCCGCCGCCCACGCTTGCAACGCGCATATACGAGCTCTGCTTTTCGCCCTTGAACGCCTCAAAATCAAGAGTATTCGGATGCGGCAGGTCGTCATGCTGCTCGGTATCAAACAATATTTCGCATCTCACCGGAGCGAGTGCGTCACGCACGGCAACATCGGTGCTGTGACCCTTGCCCGTCAAGGCAAGAGAGCCGAAAAGAGTAACCTTGAAAAAGTCCGCATCCGGATTTTCGCTTTTAAAAAGCTCCGCCGCCTTTGCGGGACCCATCGTATGTGAGCTTGAGGGACCGCGTCCTATACAGTAAAGCTCGGACAGTGATTTCATATTTTCAACCATTCCTTTCCGCCGGGCAGCAAGCCTTGCGGCCGGGTTTAAAAGTTTTAGACATATATTTTTTACTCGTATGATTTTCTCCTTTTATCCCGAAGACACCAGAACACCATACGCTCATATTCCGATTATAAGAGATGCCCGTACGGATATTTTTCCGCCCGGGCATCTTTTTATTATTTTTTTCTGACCGCTTGCCGCATGTGAGTATATCCGTTTGACATAAAAGGCGCCGGTGGTATATAATAACCCCGAATGAGGGTGATTTTTACGGACAATAAATTAAAGCTTACTTTTCTTGCCGACACGCACCATTTTTCGCATACTCTCGGAACAGACGGCGGCGCCTACGAGCTGCGCAGCGGCTCCGACCAGAAATGTCTTGCCGAGACCGGAGCGATAATTGACGCCGCATTTAAAAGGATTTCGGAAAGCGACACGGACGCGGTGATGCTTGTAGGTGACCTGAGTGACGACGGCGAACGCGTATGCCATGAGGAGATGCGCGAAAAGCTGTATGCTCTTCAAAGGAGCAAGCCGGTATATGTGACTGTTGCCACTCACGACTGGTGCTGCGACGGAAATCCGCGGCGCTATGTCGGCGATGACACCTTTAACGATGTGCCCACGCTCGGCCCTGAGCAGCTCAGGGATTTCTATTTTGATTTCGGACCGAAACAGGCCATAAGCGAATACATAACTCCGCAGGGGCTGTTTTCCTATGTTGTTGAGCTTGGCGGAAATGTACGTCTGCTTGCACTCAACGATGACCGCAACGGCGTAGAGGGTGTGGATTTTACCGGCTCCGGCTTCAGCGAGGAGCACTTTCTGTGGATAGAGCAGCAGCTCAGGGATGCCGCGGAAAACGGCAAAACCGTTATCGGCATGGAGCATCATCTGCTCGTTGCGCACGTCCACAAGCTCGTCACCGGAGGCTCCACCTGCGTACGCAACCGCGAATATGTCGCCTCCCGCCTTGCGGATGCCGGACTGAAATATATGTTTGTCGGCCACTCGCATATTCAGGATATCATGCGCTTCACCTCACCTGCCGGCAACACGCTCACAGAGGTAAATGTAGGCTCGCTTTGCGGATATCCCGCGCCGATTGTTCAGGTATGTGTTGAAAACGGAGAGGTCACGGTTGAGGTTGAATATCTTGAAAGCTTTGAATACAACGGAACGCAGGACGCGCAGGAGTATTTGAAGCGTCATCTGTACAAGCTGGTTGACCGCGTGCTTGAGGGTGCGGCGTACGGCGACAAGGCCGAATATGCGGCACGGTTTTCCGCCCTGGGTCTGCCTGCGGAAAAGCTGCTGAAGCTCCGCCCCGTAATAAAACCCGCAGCAAAATTTTTACTGAACTCAACCGCGGGAGAGCTTTCAAAAAAGCTCCGTCATCTCGGACTCGGAAGATTTGTTGACAAGCAGGCGCTTGCGGAATTTTCCGATACAAAGACTATGGATTTTGTTCACGATATCCTTTGCAGCCTCTTTGACGGCGGACGCGTCATTCATTCACCGGACAGCAATTATTGCCGCCTTGTGTGCGGGGTGTTATCAATACCCTCTCACCTGTTTAAAAAGGCGGGCATCGCCAAGGAGCTCAACGAGTGCGCTTTACGCCTGGTAACCGGAAATGAGCTGAACAATTACCCTACTCTTCTTTAATTGTCGAATAAAAGCTTGAATATAAACTCGCGAAGTGATACAATAAACTTAAATTTTAAAAAGGCGGGGGTTCGGCTCTGAAGACGTGCATCCGCAAACAAAAAAGGAGGCAAAACAATGAAGGTGTTTATGATTGGCGGAACGGGACTTCTCGGTTCGGCAGCAGCACAGATTTTTATCGACAGAGGTCATGAGGTCAAGAGCGTAGCTCTGCCTCCGCTTCCCGAGGGAGCACCCATTCCCAAGGAGATGGAGCTCATCTTCAAAAACATAAACGAGGCAACCGACGACGAGGTTCGCGCAATGCTTACGGGCTGCGACTGCTTCGTTTTTGCAGCGGGTGTTGACGAAAGAGTCGAGTTCAAGGCACCGGTTTACGATTCATACTATAAGTTCAATATCGCCCCGCTTGAGAGACTTCTTCCTCTTTGCAAGGAGTGCGGAGTTAAAAAGGCAGTCATCCTCGGCTCGTATTTCTCATATCTTGCCAAGGAGCGTCCCGACCTCAAGCTTTGCGAGCAGCATCAATACATAAAGAGCCGTATCGACCAGGAAAACAAGGCCTTCTCCTATGCGGATGAGAATTTCGACGTCGCTGTGCTTGAGCTGCCCTACATCTTCGGAACCCAGCCCGGCAGAAAGCCCGTATGGGTAATCCTTATTGAGCAGATAGCCAGAATGGACAAGCTCCCCATGACGATGTATCCCAGAGGCGGAACTGCAATGCTCACAGTGCGTCAAGTCGGTGAGACCATAGTCGGAGCGGCCGAAAAATCCACCGGAGCCAAGGCATGGCCTATCGGAATGTACAACCTCACCTGGAAGGAATTCCTTAAAATCGTCTACTCCGCAAGAGGCATGGGCGACAACAGAAAAATCATGGGCATTCCCCCGTGGATGATGAAAATGGGACTCGGCGGAGTCATCAAGGACTATCAGGCAAGAGGCGTTGACAGCGGTATCGACCCGCTCGGGCTTCCCACCATCATGGATATCAACCTCTTCATCGACAACAAATATTGCAAGGAGCTCGGCGTAACCGAGGATGATATCCATGCGGCGATATTTGATTCAATCAAGGTCAGTGAGGCGGCTTATCAGGGTAAAGTAAAGCTGCTTGAAATGAAAGGCGAATAAAAACCACAATGAACCGGACGACACGATAATGTCGCCCGGTTCATTTTTTTGTCAGCTGAGAGATAAAAAGCTCAACTTATATTTTTATTTATTCTTGCCGAAATCCTTGAAAATGCTCTCGTCGTACTCGTTGTCCTCATCCTTATCATGGAGAGGATACCACACCTGAGCAAAGAAGGGGTTAAGCTTTGCCTCCTTGTCGTATGCCCAGTGGAACTTCTCGCCCTTTTCATCGGAGGGCAGCTCCTTCGGGCACCAGTGTCCGCCGCGAAGCACAAGGTTGGGAGACATCATAAACTCATGACCGTGAGCGCACTTCCATTTGATGGGAGTGTAGAAGTCAACATACTCCTCCTCGGTTGCAAGGCATTCGCCGCCTCTGAACTGTGCCGCCTTTTTAAGGTCGTCAAGCGTAAGGGTGTCAACCGGCTTGCTCTCGTCGTAGCCGTGGTCGAGAACGAGAACCTTTGAGGGGTCATCCTCGGGACGGTAGCACTTGAAATTGTCCCACGACTTGCCGATAGCGTTCCACTTCTCCTCAGAGCCGTAGTAGGCGGAGATTCTTTCCTTGACCTTGTTCTCTCTCCACCAGAGTGTACCGTAAACAGGAGTCTGGCCTATCTTCTTCATGAAGGGCTTAATCGCAAACGCGAAGGGCTTTGCAAGGAAGGCGAGCCTGTAATAGAACTCGACGTTCTTGAGCAGACCCTTGAAATATTCATCAATGGGCACATTCGCTCTGAAGTGGCAGTATCTTTCAAGCTCATCCGAGTCGAGATACCACTGACCGTGGAAGTTGCGAAGGGTAAACCAATCGGGGTCAAACAGCTTTTTCGGCGAGCCTATTCCGAGAGTGCCGAGCAAATACTCCTCAAACTCAAGGTTGGTTATTCTGTACTCCTTACCTGAGCCTATGTTATAGAATTTCCTCCAGAAATCCTCGGGGATGTCGTCTCCGCAAACGTTTGCAAGCAATCTGCCCGAGTCCTCGACGGTAGCCCACTCGAGAACACCGTTTACCGGAACGTGGTACATGATGGGCTCCATGTTTTTAAGAATTGCACCGTAAAGGATACCCGACTGGCGCAACGAAACCCAGTGCTTGAGGCCGGACTCCGCAAAATAGCTTTCGGCGAGCACCTTGCTGGTTGCGTAATGGTCATAAATGCTGATTTTTACCGGGTCGCCGGTGCGCGCCCAATGAATCGGGTCATCGCGCTCTCCGGTTTCGGCAACAGTACCTATGTATACCACCTTTACAGCATCGGGATCGGGCTGTGCCTTGACGGCATTTACGATATTCCTTGCGGCTGTGGTGTTTGTTACGATTGTTTTCTTCGGATAATAGTCCGCCGCGGGAGAAACCATACCGCCGACATGAAGAACATAGTCGGCACCGTTGACGGCATTGAGAACGTCCTCATAATTTGTCAGGTCGCCCCATACGAGCCTTACAGAGGGGTCGTTTTCATACGCCTTGAATTTCTCACGGTTCTTCTCGCTGCCTCTGTTGAGAAGCACAATATTGAACTGGTCTTTTTTTGCATACAGCTCCTTAAAGCCTGCGAAGCCCATGTTTCCCGAGGAACCTGTGAGCATTACGGTCTTTTTTGCCATATTTTTTTCCTCCCGTTTCAAAAATTAGATTGATTTAAGTATAAATGTATTGTAAAATAAAGTCAATCAAAAAATGCAATAATTTGAAAGGGAGTATCATAAAATGGGAAAGTTAAGCGTAATAACCGGAGCAACCGGTCATATCGGCTATGCTTTGCTGCGAGAGCTCGCGGATAAGGGAGAAAATGTCCGCATCCTTATAAGAAAGGATGTTCCCGTATTTGACGGAATAAACTGCGAAAAGGTTTACGGCGACGTTACGGAGCCGGATTCCCTGTTAAAGGCTTTTGAGGGCGCGGATGTCGTATACCACCTCGCGGGAATAATCGATGTCAACACCGGAAACGACGAAATCATCTGGAAGGTCAATGTTGACGGCACAAAGAATGTTGTCAAGGCATGCAAGGCGTGCGGAGTGAAAAGGCTTGTATACGCCTCTTCCGTTGACGCGTTCCCGCCGCTTCCCAACGGCGAGCTTATGAGGGAAATCGACCACTTTGACCCCGATATACTTGACGGTACATACGCAAAAACAAAGGCTACCGCCACACAGTTTGTGCTTGACAACTGCAACGACGGCTCCCTTGAGGCGGTTATAGTCCATCCCGGCGCCTGCATAGGACCTTATGATTTCAAGGTTTCAAACATCGGCGAGATGGTTCGCATGTTTATCAACGGCAAATTCCCCGTATCACTCAATTTCGGCAAATACAACTTCGTTGATATCAGAGATATTGCCGACGGTATGCACGCTGCGGCGGAAAAAGGCAGACCCGGCGAATGCTATATCCTCTGCGGAGAGGTACTTACTGTCGACGGCCTTATAAAAACCCTCGCAAAGGTTACGGGCAGAAAGGCGCCCAAGCTCAAGCTGCCGCTGGGCATAGTCAATGTCGCCGCCCCCATCATGGAGGTATACTACAAGGCTTCAAAAACCACACCTCTGTTTACGCGTTACTCTATAAGAAAGCTCAACTCCAACTGCAATTTCTCAATTGACAAGGCGCGCGAGGAGCTCGGCTATGACCCGATGAGCGCGGAGCAGTCCTTCGCCGACATGGTCAAGTGGATAAAGGAAAACGAAAAATAATAATGCCTCAACAAGCAAGTCCGGTTCTCCCTAAAGGAGATGCGGACTTGTTTTTTTGTTTGAGCTAAAGCGATTTGAAAAACACCTCGCTGCTCTTGCCGTAAGGCCGGTTGAAGCGTCCGAGGTCGTACAGACAATCGGGGCTTTCGGTTATTATATTCACGCGCTGAGCACATGAAAGTGTAGCGGCTATTCCGACCTCGTGCAGCACCTGCTCGGCGAGGTCGGAATGTATGCCGTAGGGATAGGCGACGGTCTGCGGTCGGCTTCCGCTTGAGTCGAAAATCAGCTGCTGTGTTCTGAGAATATCATTTCGCAGCATTTCGGAATAGTCGGCTTCGCTTTCCCCCTTCAGGCGGCTCATCCCGCGCCGCTTTGAGAGTGAATGAAGATTGTATGTGTGATTGCCCAGCTCAACGCGTCCGCTTTCCGCAAGCGTTTTAAGGTCTCCGCGCGCAAGATACGCATACCTCTCACAGCGGTCGCCGTTCTCCGTGTAAAGCTCACACAATGAGCCGACTATCGACATCACCGCACAGAAGCCGAACTCCTCAAGCATGGGCAAAACAATTGTAAGCATGCTTAGCTGTCCGTCATCAAAGCTTATGACTATCGGCTTTTCCGGCAAGCGCGAAAGTCCGTTGACGTGATTGATTATATCGGCAACCGTAACCGGTGTGTATCCGGCAGACTTTATGTATTCAAAATCCTCTCTGAGGGTTTCTGCCGGAATGACATATTTGCCCCACAGCCGCCTGTCGGAGGATATCTGGTGGTACATTATTATCGGCACACGCACGCCATCCTCGGCGGCATCGGCGGGAAACAGCGGAATTGCCGCGAGCAGCACGGCAAGCAGCACGCACACGACGGCAACAGGCAACGCGCCGCGCCGTGGTCTGAAAGTTATATACATGAAAATCCCCTCCGCAATAATTTATGCAGAGGGGAACAGAATATGTTTTTTGTGTAGCTTATCTGCCGAGCAGCTTTTTTGCGGCAGGCAAAAGCTTTTTGTAGATGAAATAGCGTTTCTTATCGGCTACGAGTGTATACTCTCCGATGTATTCCGTATATTCAGAGCCGAAGCTGCTTTTAAATTTAAACAGCCCGTTATACCTGTGACCATCCTGCTTCGCGCCCACCGGGAGCCTTCCCATATCATGAACATCGCAGCCGCGGGCTATGCTGTCGCACACGCGCTGAAAATTGACAAAATGTGAGCAGCGAAGTGCATTGCGAAGTATGTTTTTTGTGCCTCCGAACACACATGTTGAGGTTTTACCGAAGCATACGCTCAAGCCGCAGGCAAGATAAGAAACCTCTCCGAGCGGTTCAGACTCCTTGACTCTCTCCTCGTAAGCTCCGCAGGCACCGCGAAGCTTCTCAAGCTCAGCCTTGGCAGCGGGCACCCTGTTCGGACGCAGCGTATCAAAGGTGCTCTCGATTTCCGAAATACGTGCGAGCCGCGCATTGTTCTCGTTCGCATCCTTTTGCTTATCATAGCTGACAAGATATATCACGGCACGGCTTCCGAAAATATCGGCAAAGCTTTTGTAGAAGCCGGCATCCGGCGTGAAAAACTCCACCCTGTCGGCGGTTTCGTTCATTACAGAGAAAAACCTCTCCGCCGTTTCGTCCGTAACCTCGTCACCGCTGTATTTTTCAAGCACAAGCCCGCGCTGCTCGCCCACGCGCACACTGTACCTCACGCCCTTGTCAAAGCTTTTCAGCAGAGTCTCGGGTGTGTATCTTTCTCCGTTCTCCCCGACAAGCGGCAGCAGCAGCGTTGCATACGGCTGAATAACATAATCATCCTTATCCTCGTTGTGCACAAAGCCCGCAGAGGAGAATGCGCTGTCAACGGCATCGCGGCGGGAATCCTTTTCCTCAATGTATGGGTCGGCAATGAGGGCGCATACGCCCGATTTTTTCATTTCGCCCTTTATAAAATCGGCGAACTGCGAAACGAGAGCGGAGTCCGTGCAGTCACAGCACATCCCGCAGGGTATGCACCACAGAGTTATTCCGTGAATATCACGCTCGACCACCGCCGCCGTAAGCACACGCCTTGAAGCCGAATCAAAGCCCGAATAAAACCGGTGCTTTTTTCCGGCACGCGTTCTTGCCCACATTGTTGTCTGCATAAGACTGCCGCCGTTGCTTTCAACAAAGGCGTCAAATGCGGCTGTGTCATTTTCAAGAATAAATTTATACATTTTGCGCCCCTTGCTGCGCTTCCTGCTTTTTCTGCAGAGCCTTCATTCTTCTGTGTTTTCTGATTTTCTTTATAGTGTCCTTGCCGGTGATGAAAAGGAAGTTTCCGAACGGCTTGCACACATAGTCAAACTCTCCGATATATTCGGTGATGTCGGCAAATTTCGTCTTGAATATATGCAGTCCCGCATGCTCGCCTTCCGGCTTTGCGGGTATTCCGCACATATCGAACCATTTTGCACCGTGCTCACGCGACCAGCGGTACATATCCATCTGAACGGCGTAATTTGCGCCGAGCTTTTGCTTGATTGCGGCGTTTGCCCCGTAAAGATACATCGCGGTATCTCCGCATACAAGGCAAATCGTGCCGCTGAGCACGTCCTCACCGTCTCCGCAGAGGAACACTGCGCAGTGGTCCGGAGCAAAAGCGTCATAGAGCTTATAAAAATAATCCTTGGGTCTGCGCTCAAAGCCGTGCTTTGCGGCAGTGGAATCCATAAGCTTGTGGAAGATTTCAATATCCTCCCTCGTGCCCTGACGCGAGGTGCAGTTTTCAAGCGACGTCTTCATTGCGTAGCGTGTCTTGCGCTTGAAGTCCGTCATTATTTCCTCATCGGTTTTGTCGATATCCACCTTGACGGTGAATCTGTACTGTATACCCTCAAAGTCGTAGTAGTCGTTTGTGAGAGAATAGCCGAGCTTCTTTATATTGCCCTCGCAAACCGTATCGGATATCAGCGCGGGCGGGTCAAGCTTTATGGAAACCGCATGGTGCGCCTTGGCTATTTTAAGCAGCTGCTGTTGGATTTCTCCGAGGGTTTCGCTGTCCGAATAGTCGCAAACCGGACCGCGCGGGCAATAGACAAACGAATAATTTACATACGGGAATTTGCGTATAAGAGCCAGACACGTGCCTTTTATTGCTCCGTCGGCACCCCTGACAATGACGTATTCGCTTCCCCAGTTTGACTTTACCTTTGCCCAGCCGCTCGTCTGCAATACGGTTCCGTTGGGATGAGAATATACAAAATCATCAAACTCTTTCAACTGCGCTTCATTGAGAACCATTATAAAAAACCTTCCTTTTACGAATTTGCGAGATTCATCGCACGCTCGATATCGCCGTCAAGAATGACAGGCAGAACCTCCGCCGCCTTCTCCATTGCCGACTTCATCTGAGGTATCTCATCCTTTTTGAACGAGGACAGAACATAATCCACAAGGTCATAATCGGGATGAGGCTTTGCGCCGATGCCTATTTTTATCCGCGGAAAATTATCGCTGTTAAGGCAAAGAATAATACTTTTTATTCCGTTATGTCCTCCCGCCGAGCCCTTGCGCCTTATGCGCAACGAGCCGACAGGCAATGAGGTGTCGTCAAAAATCACAACAACCCTTTCCGGCGGAATCTTATAGAAGCCCGCCGCCTCGGCAACGGCCTCTCCGCTGCTGTTCATGAACGTCTGCGGCTTCATGGCAAGGCAGCGATGCCCGCCTACGGTAACAACGTCTGTGAGAGACTTAAACTTCAGACGCTTGCAGCAAAAACCGTATTTTTCCTCAAGCAGCTGCATACACAGAAAGCCCGTATTGTGACGGGTATTCTCGTATTTCTGCCCCGGATTCCCCAGCCCTACTATCAAAAACTCCGGCACACCTGCTCCGGCAGCTTCGGTTTCGGGCTTCTTTTTTCTGAATGAAAACATTTCTCTTCCGCTTTCCGATAATTATTTAAACAGTGAGGACAGAGGCTTGTCCTCATATATCCTGTCAATCGCCTCCGCGAAAACGCTTCCCGTTGACAGGAATTTTATTTTGTCTATACGCTTCTCCTCAGGCTGAGCTATTGTGTCAAGCAGCACCAGCTCCTTGAGGACGCTGTTTTCTATCCTTTCAAGAGCCGGACCCGAAAGCACGCCGTGAGTAGCGCACGCATAAACCTCCTTCGCCCCGCCGATTTCGAGTACGGCCTTTGCGGCGTTGCAGAGTGTTCCGGCTGTATCCACCATATCGTCAACGATGATAACGGTTTTATCGCGGACATCTCCGATTATGTTCATAACCTCGCAGGAGTTTGCCTTCTGACGGCGTTTGTCGATTATCGCTATGGGCGCGCCTATGCGCTGAGCGAAATTTCTCGCTCTTGTAACGGAACCGAAATCGGGCGACACAACAACGACATCCTCACCGATATTCGGAAGATTCTTCAAAAAGTAAGGCACAAGCAGAGGCACTCCGAGCAGATGGTCAACCGGGATTGTAAAGAAGCCCTGTATCTGCGGCGCGTGGAGGTCCATTGTAAGCACTCTGTTGCAGCCTGCGGCGGCTATCATATCGGCAACAACCTTCGCGGATATCGGGTCGTGTGACTTTGCTTTCCTGTCCTGCCGGGCATAGCCGAAATACGGAATCACAGCCGTTATCTGCGCTGCCGAGGCGCGGCGGAAGGCGTCGCAAATCAAAATGAGCTCCATGAGATTGTCATTTACGGGTGAAGATGTGGACTGAACAACAAAAACATCCGCACCTCTTACGCTTTCGCCCACCGAGATGGAAATTTCACCGTCGCTGAACGCTCCGATGTCGGACTTGCCGAGCTTGAGGCTGAGCGCACGTGCGATATCGTCCGCAAGCGGCTTGTTTGAGTTGCAGGAAAAAACCTTGATAGCGTTCCCGTGAATACCCATGAACATCCTCCTCCGATTACTTATTTATTTTTGTAGGGCTTCTTTCTTGTCACCCATTCTTCCTTGTCAACCTGCGTGCTTCTTGCGATTGCAAGAGCATTGTCGGGCACATCATGTGTAATTGTCGAGCCTGCCGCGGTATATGCCTTCTCGCCTACGGTTACGGGTGCAACCAGATTCGTGTTACAGCCTATAAACGCACCGTCGCGAACCGTGGTACGGAATTTTTCCTTTCCGGTATAGTTGACCGTGACCGAGCCGCAGCCGAAGTTTACGCCGGAGCCTATGTCGGAGTCTCCGATATAGGTCAGATGCGGCAGCTTTGTGCCCTCGCCCACCGTAGAGTTCTTGATTTCAACAAAATCCCCGATATGAACCCTGTCTGCAATCACACAGCCGGGGCGGATATAAACAAACGGGCCCACGGTCACACCGGAGCCTATTTCCGAGGAGTAGCACTGCGTGCTGTTGAGCACGGAAAAATCGCCCACGCTGCTGTTTTCAAGCAGGGAGTCGGGACCTATCGTGCAGCCCTTGCCGATGGTCACTCCGCCCTTTATTATTGTTCCCGGAAGTATTGTTGTGTCAGTTCCGATTACCGCATCGGGACAAATAATAACGCCGTCGGCACAGGGAATATCCACGCCGGCAAGCATCTGTTTTTCAAGCTGTGCATCGCGCGCAATCTTATTGAGCTGCGCGAGCTGAACACGCGTATTTGCACCGAGCACCACATCCGGGCATGCGGCGGCAAAGGCATCTGCCTTCATGCCCTCCTTGCGTATTATCTCAATCGTATCCGTGAGATAGTACTCCCCTTTTGCGTTATCGTTTTTCAGCAGCGAAAGCGCCTTTGTAAGCGCATCGGCATCGAACCACATCGCACCGGAGTTTATCTCTGTGATTTTCTTTTCCTCCGCGGAGGCTTCCTTTTCCTCTGTGATTTTCAAAAATGCGCCGTCGGACGAGCGCACTATTCTGCCGTAACCGAACGGCTCAGGCACATTCGCGGAAATAACCGTAACTCCGCTCTTGTTTTTCTTATGGGCAAGCAGTGCGTCGGACACCGACACCGCGTCCATAAACGGCGCATCACCGTTAAGCACAAGCACATTTGCACCTGAGTGTGCCTTTATGAAGTCTGCCGCGCATTTAACCGCATGCCCCGTGCCCAGACGCTCGGTCTGACGCACCACCGTACATTCCGCATTAAGATATTCCTCTATTATTTCGGACTTATAGCCCGCCACTACACACACATCTTTTATATCAGCCGCTCCAACCGCATCGAGAACCCAGCGGAGCATGGGCTTGAAAAGCACCTCTGCCATAGCCTTCGGCTTTTCCGATTTCATTCTTGTTCCCTCGCCGGCAGCAAGAATTACCGCACAATTTTCTGTCAAGCTTATTCCTCCGATACATATTTATACACATATAATATACCACAAATTTTATTCTATATCAATAGCGCAGATGCCTGCTGCGGAGTATTTTCTGCATCAGGCGCCCGGAAAATTGCTTTTGTTTCTCTGTTATGGTTGCATTTCGGGGGATTTTAGTGTAATATGTACAGACAGGTCGTTTGTATATGACTTGAAAGCAAATATTTTTGGAGGATTTATATGAATTACACGCTTACAAAGAAGCAGGCAAAGGAGCTTCTGGAGAATAAATTATCTCACTATTTCGGCATATCGCCAGAGGAGGCAACCTACGAGCATTACTACAAGGCGGTCGCGATGATACTGCGTGACATGATGTCCGTGGGGCGCGCCGAGTTCACCGAGAAGGCGGACAAGGCTGGCGCAAAGCGCGTATATTATCTCTCAATGGAGTTCCTCATGGGACGCTCGCTGAAAAACAATCTCTACAACCTCAACCTCACCAAGGTTTTTGATTCCGTGCTGAGCGATTACGGTATAAAGCTCGATAAGCTCTATGACTGCGAGCCGGACGCGGGGCTCGGAAACGGCGGCCTCGGCAGACTTGCCGCCTGCTATATGGATGCACTTGCAACTCAGGGCTACCCCGCAAGAGGCTACTCAATACTTTATGAGTACGGCATATTCCGCCAGAAAATCATTGACGGATGCCAGACCGAACTGCCCGACAACTGGCTGCCCGGCGGTGATGTATGGCTTGTCGAGCGCGAAAGCAGCTCACAGGAGATTCGCTTTGAGGGCAGAATAGAGGACACCTGGGACGAGCATTATCACCATGTTGAGCACGTGGATTACACGCCGATAATCGCCGTACCCTATGATATGTTTGTTTCCGGCAAGGACGGCAAGGGCATCAGTGTGCTGCGCCTGTGGTCGGCAAAGGCTCCCGGCTTCGACATGAAGCTGTTCAATCAGGGTGACTATATGCGTTCAATTGAGCGCAACGCAATGGCGGAGGTTATAAGCAAGGTGCTCTACCCCTCGGACAATCATCCCGAAGGCAAATCGCTGCGCCTGCGCCAGCAATACTTCCTCGTTTCCGCCTCGGTACAGGACATCATCAAGCACCATCTGCGCGAGTACGGCTCGCTCGACAATCTTCCGGAGAAGGTTGCAATTCACATAAACGACACCCATCCCACAATGGTAATTCCCGAGCTTATGAGAATAATGCTTGACGAATGCGGTTACGGCTGGGATGACGCGTGGAAAATAGTCAACAACACCGTGGCATACACGAACCATACCGTTATGACCGAAGCACTTGAGTGCTGGTCCGAGGAGCTTGTAAAGCGCATGCTTCCTCGTATTTACCAGATACTTAAAGAAATCGACAACCGGCTTCGCGCATATCAGTGGAACGTCTCTCAGGACGCGGGCTATGTCGAGCGTACAGCGGTTATCTCCGGCGGCGTAATAAAGATGGCAAACCTCTGTGTAATCGCAAGTCACAGCGTAAACGGCGTTTCGGCGCTTCACAGCCAGATACTCAAGGACAATCTTTTCCACGATTATTATACGGTAACACCCGACAAATTCACAAATGTTACCAACGGCATCGCGCACAGACGCTGGCTTTGTCAGTCAAATCCGAGGCTCAGCAGCTATCTGACGGAGCTTATCGGCAACAAATTCGTTCTTAACGCGCAGGAGCTTGAGGAGCTTGAAAAGTTCAAGGACGACTCAGCTGTGCTTGAAAAGCTTGCCGAAATCAAGAAGGCAAACAAACAGGACTTTGCGGACTATATTAAGCGCACCACCGGCATTGAGCTTGACACCTCGTCGATATTCGATGTTCAGGTCAAGCGTCTGCATGAATATAAGCGCCAGCACCTCAATGCGTTCAACATCCTTGCAAAGTATCTCGAAATAAAGGAAAATCCCTCCGGAGTGTATGTGCCTCACACCTATATTTTCGGAGCGAAGGCCGCTCCGGGATACTTTGTGGCACAGAAGATAATCAGCTTTATCTGCGCGCTTGCCGATATGATAAACAACGACCCCGACATGAAGGGCAGACTCAAGGTTGTGTATGTTGAGGATTATAATGTTACCAACGCCGAAAGGCTCATGCCCAGCGCGGACATAAGCGAACAGATTTCGCTTGCCGGTAAGGAAGCGAGCGGCACCGGCAACATGAAGCTCATGATGAACGGCGCGCTTACTCTCGGCACACTCGACGGAGCCAATGTTGAAATACACGAGGCCGTCGGTGATGATAACATGTTCCTGTTCGGCATGACGGCTCAGGAGGTTGAAAACCTCAGAATGTCCGGCTACAACCCCATGGAATATTATAACAACAACGCCGAAATCCGCCGTATAATCGACTTTGTGAACCACGGCATAAACGGAAAGAATTTCTCCGAAATCAGCGGAACCATAATTCATCACGACCCGTTTATGGTGCTTGCCGATTTTGCGGACTACCGCAAGGCGCAGCAGAAGGCCGAAGCCATGTGGATGAATCCCGCACAGTGGAGCCGCATGTCACTGATAAACATAGCAAAATCCGGACGCTTTGCCGCAGACCGCGCAATAAACGAATATGCGAAAAACATCTGGAATACGAAAAAACTGAAATAAAAGCACTTGTAAAAATGATAATCGCCGCAATTGAGCCTAAGCTCTTTTGCGGCGATTTTTAAATTCCGACAAACTCGCTCGCGGCGAGCGCAAGCCTCCTTTATTTTAAGGGCGGAGGGATTCTTTGCAGCTGTTGGCTGTCGGTTAAACATCTGCTCTGCCGATTATGCCTTCAAGCACATCCCCGATTACGCTTGCCATACGGTAAAAGCCCAAATCATTCGGGTGGAGCGCGTCAACGGTGCAGCTGTCCCGGAAATCCGTTCCGAAAAGGGCTTCACCGTCTATAAAAAACACATTTTTGTCGCCGAGAGCTCTTGCTCTCGAAAAGCTTTCCGCAATCACTTCCCGGCGCAACCCGTTTTGCACGGGGTCAAAATCGAAATCCGGATTGCTTATCATAACGTAAGGGGTATCGGGCTGACTGCTTCTGAAAATTTCATAAAACTCAAAGTGAGTGCTTTTCAGATGCTGCACCCCCGGTGCGTTGTAGTCATAATCGCACACGAACACACTCATATCCAGCGCTGAAATATATTTCGCCATCTCCGGCTCGCCCTTTGCGTTGCCGGAAAAGCCGAGATTGATATAATCCACGTCGAGCCTGCGGGAAATTATGCTTTCATAGGCATTCCCCGAACGTGAGGCGCATCCGCCCTGCGTTATTGACGAGCCGTAGTATACCACGGGCTTCACATCCGCGTATTTCTCGCCGAAGGTAAGCCTGCAGCCCCTCTTTAAGCCGATATACAGCTCATCAACATCGTTGTAGAGCGGAAAATTTATTGTGTACGCACTGAGCGCTCCGTCGACATCCGCCGCGCATTCATAGCCGTCTTCAATATCGCAGGGCGGCATAAACGTTTTGAGATATACGTCCTTTTCGCCTCGCCGCACGTACAAATCCAAGCCGAGCGTGCCCGAAAGCGGCATGTGCGGAAAACGTGTGATTGACGGCATAGCGGCCTTTATTGCAATGTACGGCGAATCCGTTGAAAAGCGAACTCTGCCGCCTGCGGTGTTCCTGTAAAGACCGGACACCCCGGAGCTGATGCCATCGGCGACCTCTCCCGGCATCCGGCAAAAAGAGCCGCCTTTGTGCGACTCAAAAAGACCGTATATTTCAAACGGCTCCTGCCTTATACTCAGCCATACGATATCTTCGATTTTAAGTCCGTCCTCAATATTCAGACCCTTTTGAGTATCAAACATTTTCATCGGCAAAGCACCTCAACGTTTTTTCATATGGTTTTTTATCGCATCAAAGGTTTCTCCGCTGATTACATGCTCTATGCGGCAGGCATCCTCTCTTGCGGTTGCCTCGCCGACCCCGATAGACACAAGCATATCCGTAATAAGGGTATGTCTCTCAAGCACATGCTCGGCGATTTCTCTGCCGCTGTCGGTGAGTGTTATCGCACCCGAAGCGCTCACAAGGATGTATCCGTTTTCGCGGAACTGCTTCATGGCATAGCTCACACTCGGCTTTGAGAAGCCGAGTGCGCGCGCAACATCAACAGCACGTACGGTATCGGAATTCTCCGAAAGCTGAAGTATGGTTTCAAGGTAATTTTCCGCCGACTCCTGTATTCTCATTTGATAACACCCCCGAATCATATTTTGTCAGATTCCGGCAACTCCGCTGAGCCTTGCCGCTTCACCTACCGCCTTTGCCACAGCGGGGCCGACACGCTTATCAAACGCCTGCGGAAGGATGTATTCCGCGCTCAGCTCATCATCGGCTACCAGCTGCGAAAGCGCGCGCGTTGCGGCGAGCTTCATTTCATCATTTATATCTGATGCTCTTACATCAAGCGCCCCGCGGAAAATTCCGGGGAAGGCAAGCACGTTGTTTATCTGATTCGGGAAGTCCGAACGTCCGGTACCGACAACCCTTGCGCCCGCTGCAAGCGCCTCATCGGGCATTATTTCGGGGACGGGATTCGCCATGGCGAAGACAATTGAATCGGGATTCATGGTTTTAACCATATCCGCGGTGAGCACGCCCGGTGCGGATACGCCGAAAAAGACATCCGCGCCGCGCACCGCGTCGGCAAGCGAGCCCTTGCGGTGCTCACGGTTTGTTATTGTTGCCATGTACTGCTTTTCGGAGTTCATGCCCTCGTTGCCCTCGCAGATTATTCCCGCACGGTCAACAAGCATAAGATTTTTAAGACCCATTCTCATAAGATGCTTCGCGATTGCGATTCCCGCGCTTCCCGCTCCGTTTATAACGGCACGCACCTCTCCGATATCGCGTCCGGTCAGACGCAGAGCGTTCAGAAATGCCGCTCCGACAATTATTGCCGTGCCGTGCTGGTCGTCATGGAATACCGGTATTTCAAGCTCCTGCTTGAGGCGTCTTTCGATTTCAAAGCACCTCGGAGCTGAAATGTCCTCAAGATTTATTCCGCCGAAGCTGCCGCCGAGAAGGGCAACCGTGCGGACTATTTCATCAACATCCTTCGAGCGGATGCACAGCGGTATTGCGTCAACTCCTCCGAACTCTTTGAAGAGCACACATTTACCCTCCATAACGGGCATCCCCGCCTCGGGTCCGATGTCTCCGAGTCCGAGCACAGCTGTTCCGTCAGTCACAACCGCCACGGTATTCCAACGGCGCGTGAGAGAAAATGAAAGACTTTTGTCCTTTTGTATTTCAAGACAGGGCTGCGCGACTCCGGGAGTATATGCAAGCGCCAGCTGCTCGCGTGTCGAAACATCTGCGCGCGCCTTGATTTCTATTTTACCTTTCCATTCGCCGTGCAGACGAAGGGATTCCTTTTGATAATCCATTTAAGGTCAGTCCTTTACATTTTTGTTATATATTTTTTCGCATCCAGAGCGTTCATGAGTAAAAGACGAAGCTCTTCGGGTCTTCCGGCAACGAAGGCGGATTTGTCAATTATTATACCTCTGCTTTTATCGGGGAAAATGAAAAAATACTCCGGGGTTTCGTACACCTTCATTATGCAGGCATAACTCATTGCCATTGTGCTCTCATGAAGCTCGCCCTTGCAGTGGTCTGTAAAGCCGGTTTCGGAAAATATGTATTCCGAGGGCGCGCTGTAAAATGTTCTTGCGGAATTGTATACGATTTTCGGAAACCTCACAAGCAAGAACCAATACATCACAAGTATGAGCAGTGACAGGAAAAATGCAAAGCCGGTCTGCTGCCCGGTAATAAACATGCCGAAAAACACAGCGCCGAAAAACAGCGTGAACGCAAAAGTCGCCTTTACAAAAAAAGACTGAAAGCGGCTTTTGCCGAAAATACAGAAGTTGAAAAAATCCTTGTAATGCTTGTAGGTAAGCGGGGATACCACTTCAATTTTCATTCTATGACCCTTCCTTTCGCTTACGGCTGCTTCCAAACGGGGCGTTCCTCGGTCTGGCGGTTAAAATCAATCACATTGTTGCGCTCGGCGTAATGCCACTCCATTTTAAATATTTCAGCCGCGTCCTCAACGGGGATATAAAGCTGGTCGCGCTCACGGAAGACCTCACCCGAAAGCTCAAACTCACCGGAGGAGGTTGTTGCCGTACGGCTGCCCTCCCGGAAAGTCGCCGACACCTTATACATGTTGATAAAGACCTCGCCCTCGCGCCTTTCGACCTGTGCGCCGACAGCCTGTGCGAGCATGGCAAACGGATAATATTTCACCCCGTCGCGCTCAAGCACATAGTGATCCCGCGAGGCAAGCTCAAGCATACGCCCCTTGTAGCTGACCTTGGTGTTGCGATAGACGGGTGCGAGAGACACCGGAGAAATGCTGTCCGCCGCTTTGTCAATCACAAAACGGTCCGCCACCCTGCCGTCATCAAGATACGCGGTTATTGTCATTACATCGCCGTCAATCTCGACGAGTGAATACAGAGCAACCGGCTCCTCCTGAGGATAAAACGCCGAGTGCCACATCTTCTGCGCGTTTGAACAGAACACACCGCGGCTTGCATTACCCGCAATATAGTGCACCGTACCCTGCGACGGGCGGTCAAACATCTGATAATCGCGCATCGGGAAGGTGCGCGCAAAGGAATGCTCGTGCCCGTTGAAAAGGACATCCAGCCTTCCGTATTCTATACCCTTTAGCAGCCACGGGCACGAATCCTCTGTGATACCCTCGGGCATAACGGGAAAGACAGGGAAATGATATGCTCCGAATTTCCATTTTTTATCACTTGAGGAAAGGTCGTCATAAAGCCATTCGCCGACAAGGTCGGGACGGTTTATGCCGAACACCGCAAAATGCGCGTTACCGTAGTCAAAGGAGTAATTTTCCGTCTCGAATTCCTCGGGGCCGTTGTGAGGATATGAAAACTCAAACTGCTCATCAAACAGGTCTGCGTGCGGCAAATAAAATTTCCCGACCGGCTCGGGAAGATACTGCAAAAAGCCGCGGTTGTCATGGTTGCCGGTGCACATCATGTAGGGTATACTCTCGACAATACCCTTCAACCCGGAAAACATACCGTTCCACTGGATATCGTTCTGGCCGTTGTCACAGTTGTCGCCGGCAGTAAGTATAAACGCGCAGTCCGGGTCGCGTTCAAGCGCTGTTTTGAGCAGATTATGTACGATATCGTATGACGGCAGCTCCCACGGAGTTGAACGCTGGTGATCGGTTATTACGATAAATTTGAATTTCGTGAGATTTTCAGGCTCGGTGCGGAAGGAAAACACCTCGCTGCGGAAGGCTTCATCTCCCACCGTGTATGTGTATTGGGTTCCCGGAGTCAGCCCCTGAGCGGTCGCCCAGTGTATTATGCTCTCGTCTGTATCGGTCTTTATTTTTTTATTGCGGCTTTCGACGCGGTGCTTCACGCCGTCGGCACACATATATTCCATATAACCGCCCTCGCGGGAGATATCGGTTCTCCACGTTACGGTAGCTGTTGTATGCGGATTCTGCGAAAAGCTGAGCATTATGTGGTCGGGTGAGGGTGCGGAGCCTCTTTCCGCCTTTGCTGTTTCAGACAAATCAATCATTCCTATCAAGCTTTATTAATTCCGGCGCATGCGGCGGCTATCTGCTGCACGGTTTGCTGCGCCCACTGATACTGAGCCATATATTTTCCGTTAAACGCCTGTGCGGCTGAACGGTCGCGATTCACCATGACAGCTATATAGTCGCTGTCAAATTTTGTTATATCCACACTGCGCTGGTTACGGCTGTCAACAAGTATTTCAAGAGCGCCGACCTCGCTGAGCGCGGTACGCAGCGATTTAAGCACCTTGCGGAAAAGCGACTGAGTTGTCTCGTCATAGTCCCTGCCGCTCCACAGAACGGCTATCGCCTGCTCCGTATTTACAACTCCGCCCCTGCGGTCCACAAGCAGGGCAAGCAGCTCCTTGGATTTTGCGCTTGTAAAGGATACCGATTTGCCGTCAACAAACACATCGAAATACCCGAAGGTTTGAATAAAAATCCGGCTTTTGCCCGACTTCACACTGATACGCGCCGCCTTTTCAAGCGCACGCTCAAGCATTTCCGCGCTGAAGGGCTTCATCAAATAATCAACGGCATCTACCGAAAACGCATCCAGCGCATATTCCGAAAAGCCCGTCAGAAAAATTACACGGATATCCGGGTCGATATCGTGCAGGCTTTTGGCAAGGTCAATGCCCTTTATCACCGGCATTTCAATGTCGAGAAAGGCTACATCAATTTTTTCATGTGTGGCGTACTTCAATGCCTCCACAGGATTGTTAAAGGTTTTCAAATCGTCTATTCCGCCTATAGAGGTGCACATGTCCGTGAAATCCTCAAGCGCGAGACGTTCGTCGTCAACTGCAATAATTCTCATTTTATAACCCGTCCTTTCCGTAAGCGCAAATATGCAATGAAAATTTAATCCTTTTTCGTTTCCTTGGGTATCACTATTACCGCTGTGGTTCCGACTCCCGGCGTGCTGTCTATACTTATTGTCGCATGAGACATATATTCCAGACGCTCGCGAATGTTTTTGATTCCGACATGTGAACGGCCGTCATCAAGCGGCGTATTTACGTCAAAGCCTATACCGTCGTCCTCAACAATCACAAACCAGCTGTACTCATCCTCGCACGTTGACAGCTTCACCGTGCCGCCGTCAGAGGTTTTTGTAACACCGTGCTTTATGGCGTTTTCAACAAGCGGCTGAACGGAAAGCGGAGGAAGCTCAAACGAAGATACCTTTATATCGTACTCAACGCTTATTTTATCACCGAAGCGCAGCAGCTCAATATCAACGTAATTTTTCACGTGTGAAAGCTCCGCGGTAAAGGGCACCGGCGAATCCCTGGTTATAGAGTCCATATTTGTACGCAGATAGTTTGAGAAGTTTATTATTGCCCTTTCAGCGGTCTGCGGGTCCTTGCGGGTAAGATATTTTATTGTGTTAAGTGCGTTGTACAAAAAATGAGGCTGTATCTGGCTTACCATAAGCGACATATGCGCCCGAGACAGCTCCTCGGAGAGCGTTGCGGCATCAACCGCCGCTTTATATGCCTTTGCGACCGAACGCGCATAGATGACCGTTATACATATTGCAAAGAGCAGGAACATCGCCGGCATATATGTGGATACCCTCAAGGGGATGGCGCCGTTTGTATACAAAAAATCCACAGTCAGTCCGGAGGTTACGAAGATGTATGCCAGCGCATATGTAAGCACATAGGGTCTTCCGCGTGCAACAGAGGCGGCGAAGTGATAAATCGAATATAGTGTTATGACAAAAATCGTGCTCTGAAGATGAATGAAAATTGTTGTGTCGTATATGGTGTTCAGAAAATACGGGAAAAACGCAAATATAAGGCTTGCCGCCGAAAACACAACCATAAGGTTGTCCGGCACTTTTTTCCCGGATACTCTGGAGAGGAGCATGAGCAATATCAGGTTTATAATAAAGGTTGAGGCGTATACGAGCAAAGATACATCCTCATAACTCATGTTGCCGAACAACGGCTGAGTGACCTGATACCCCTCGCAGGACAGCACTATACGCACAATCAGAAACACACACAACAGCAGCCACATGGCTGTATCAAAATTCCGCTTGTTAAACATATACAGCAGGGCAACAAACACCATAAGGAAGACAATTATTCCCACAAATGTATATCTTGCACCTATCATAAACTGAACATAATCTGCGCTGCGTTCGCTGTTTGTAAGCACCGGACACATATAAAGCCCGGAGTAGCGACGGGATGAAACCTCAACCACAATCTCATGCTCTCCCGAATCCGGGATTGTCACGGGACTCACCGAAGCCTTGGCCTCCGCAAGCGCCTCGGAATAATCTTTTGACATGTGTCCGCTTGAGCACAGCAGCTTACCGTCAAGAAAAACCCTGTAAGCGCCGGCGAGATTCGGAACATAAATTACAACCGGCTTGGCGGCGGTAATTCCGGAAACTACAAGCCGATAGCTCGCGTAGCCTCCGTTGGGCAAGCCTCCCCCGGAGAGATTATATGCCGTCCATGAGCGCGGCACTTCAACCACAGCGCTCAGCTCGGCATTTTCCGCACCGTCGGTTACTATCCACTGCTTCCAGAAGAATTCCCATTCCCCCATAAGGTATACGCGTTCATCATTGTCAAGCCGTGTTCCGTCAAGCGATACAGTGCCCCCCTGAGCCTTGGGCACCGCATTGCTCGCATAGAAAAGCTTTGATAGAAACGGGACTATTCCGATAAGCGTAACAGCAAACGCCGTAAGCAGAAGAAATATGAGAATTGTCTTTTTTCTCACGTTCATAATAATATCAGTTCCACCAGTTTCTTATAAGTGCAAACGCATCGGCAATCTGAAACGTACCGCTCGCAGAGAGAATATCTATAGTGAGCGACTTATCGCGGTTGACCTTTGAGCTCATGAGCACTTCCGCCTTTGAGGGCAAAGCCTTGAGATACTCGTCACGCGATATACGGTAATCAAACGGGCGCTTTTCAAGGCTGTCATACATCTCACAGGCGGCAGAAAACTCCGGCATATCCGGAACTGCCGCAGCCGCAAGAATTATTATGCTCTCATCAACCGGAACGGTAATTTGAGAAACTCCCGCGGGTATGTCCAGCGCATATTTGAAGAAGTAAAACTGCTTGGCAACAATATCCTCGCTGCGCGAATGCGTATGCGTAGCGCAGAAGCCGAGCACATCCTTCTTGATATATCCGGTTTCGCCCAGACCGATGATATCCCACGCTCCGACAGCTTCAAAGCAGTCACTCACATGCAAATTCACCGTCTCATCGCCCACCTTGAAGTCGACAGTCTTATCTCCGTCTGTGCTCGTCGCAAGCAGATAGACCCTTCCCGTACCCTCAGGCAGCGTAAGAGTCTGTCCGCAGCAGGCAAGCGCATTTGCGGATTCATCCGGACAAACCTTAAACGCGGCATTTCCGGAGCGTATTACATCGGGAACAAGCTCTCTGGGCACCGACAGGCACGACTGAAGCTCTCCGTACTCTCTTGAGGCGTTATCGGTTATCGCGGTTATGTTGCAGGGAAGCTTTATTTCCGAGATGCGCACCGGCGCTGTTTTAACAGATGCCTTTTTCAGACGCAGCGCAAAGGTTTTCGGCTCATAAGCGCCGATATCAAAAACCAGCTCGCCGTTATCAACACTCGCTTCACCTCTGTATTCCTCCGAGGCGTACATCTCAACCGCACTTTCGATTCCGTTGCCTATAGAGAAGCGCACACCCTTGCGCGGAGCACCGCAGCCCTCATTAAAGCGGACAACCACCCTGTCACCGTTGAGCTCCTTCTTTATTGCCCGTATAATAACATCGTTGTCGCTGATATGCGCAAAGGAATATTTTTTGCCGAGCTTTCCCGCATGTGTTCCTGTGACAAAGGTACGCATCGGCTGGTCGAAGAATGCCGCGCTCTGCTGAGTTGCGCTCTTCCAGGAACCGGCATGGCTCATTATTCCGAAGGAAAAGCGGTTAAGTCCGAGGTCAAGCAGATGCTGCGAGCACTCCCAGCGGTAATTGTAGTAGGGGGTGTGAACGGCTGTCAGACGCAGTGTATTGTCGTCCGGCTTATCCCAACCGGCACGTGAATCACTGAACACGGACACGCCGAAGCTTCCGTCCTCGTGTGTTATATCCGCCCATTTTTGCGCGGGAACCTCATACAGCTTTTCGTTGCTGTTTTCTCTCTCAATAACTCCGAGTCCGAGGTCATAGGTCGCTTTTTTGTTTGAGCTTGCAAGCGGGAACACCGCCTTGAGCAGGCTGGAGGTGGAGCGCCAGTCAACCTCGTTGAAGACATTTATGACATCACCGTCGGCATCGAGAGAAATTATCTGCCTGAAGCGCGACTTCCCCGCCGTGCGCGTCACCTCAAGAGAGGCGCGTGCGGGACCGAATTCGAGAATTTTTATTGATGCGTTTGCCGCGTATTCTCTCGGAGGCACACAAAGCTCCGGATAAGTAAGCTCCCACGAGGGCCACGACTTGCTTCCCTTATAGTCAAACACCGCCAGGCTTACAGGTGCGCTGAGGACGTTTTTACCGAGTCTTTTATCAAAAATTTCACATATATCTCCGTTTGCGTTAAGAAGCAATCTGAGCTTTGAGTTTTCAATCGACTGCGATGTAACCGCAAGCGCGGACACATCCACATAGGGCTTGTCGGATACGCGAACGTCGTAAACCGCAAAGCCTACCGAGGGCACACTTGCCGAAAAAGCAACCTCAATGCCGTCCTGATTGCGCCCTGTTATCTGTGAGGGGACCTCCTTGCCGTCGGAGCCTATTACTCGCACACACTTGACTCCGGCACCCGGATTCACACGCGCGGTAACAACCTGCCTGCGCTCGCCCTCACACTGCACGGGATTGTTGACAATCACCGCAACGCCCTTTACAAACGAGGTGTCCATCAGTGAGGCTATGCTTCCGGCGGCGGAGGTATACTCCTCCGCAAAGCGGTTCTGAGCAAGAATATAGTCGTTCCAGTTGCGCTTATAGCAGACCTGGAAAGAGGTTCCGGTTATATCGTCGTGGAACTGGTGAGCTATTGTGCGCTTCCACGCCTCATCAAGCGCCGCGGCGGGATATTCACCGCAGCCGAGCCACGAGGCTGCCACGGCACTGCGCTCCGCCGCATCGGCGAGTCTTTCACAGTTTTTATTCCAGCGCTTACCGACCGAGCGCGAGGTATAGCTGCCCACGCCGTGATCCGTCAGCAGCAGCTCGTTGTCCCATGAGGGAAGCATCGACTTCTGCTCATCTGTAAGCTGCTTATCCATTATCTCAAAGAGCTGTGTGGAGGATACCGAAAACACCTCCGTGCGGTTCTTGGGATTTTCGGCAGCCTCGTTGAATACCGTCTCAACGGACGATTCTGCCGGAGCGCCTCCTCTGTCGCCTGTGCCGTGGAAGGCGGCTGTAAACGGCAGATTGAACTGCTCATTCTCGGCAAGCTTAGGGGTTATTGTCTTATTGCGTCTGATTTTTGAAAGCGAACGCGAATATGAGCCGGGCTTTATGTTTGCATAGACATAGCGCCCGTCAACGCCGTACCACTTTCCGAGGTCGAACGGTGCGCCGTACGCGCTGCCCCAGGCAAGCTTTCCGGTGGAGAAGCCCTTGAGGTTTGCGTGCGCGGCTATTGAGGGCAACGCATAGCCGAAGCCGAAGCAATCCGGAAGGAAAATATCGTTGCTGCGTTTGCCGAATTTGTTTTCAAAATAGCTGTTGCCGTAAAGAATGTTCCGGAAAAGAGCCTCAGGCGAGGGCGTGTTGACATCTCCGTTTTCATAGGAGCTGCCGACGGGAACCCATCTGCCCCTTTCCACATACGATTTAAGCGTTTCAAACGCCTCGGGGTAGTACTCCTCCATCAGCTCATATCTATATGAGCCTTCAAAGCCGAAGGTGTACTCCGGATACTTTTCAAACAGCTCAAAATTCCGAAACAGCGTGTTCGGGATATACTCCTTTATGCTCGTCTCCAGTGTCCACAGCCACGAGGTATCGAGGTGAGAGCAGGCGATTGTATAAACCTGTCTTTTACGGCTTTTTCTTGACATTTCAAAACCTCCAGAAAAAAGTTATGGAAATTCATTATATATTGTTTATCATACCATTAAAAAGCAAGGATGTAAAGTTTTTTACAACAGAGTTTTTGCTCCGGATATAAAAACGCCGGGACGGCTTGGAACCCGTCCCGGCGGCAACTGCACACCGCTTTTACAGCGCTCTGAGATAATTTATGCTCATTTCTATGCTCTCCATCGGAGTCTTGCCCATGCTCGGGTTATCCTGCTCGACAACCACCCACTTTGCTCCTGCCTTTTCGCTCGAAGAAAGTATCAAGGGAAAGTCCTGCATTCCGAAGCCGACCGGACGGAATTCAAAGGTGCTCTCGCCCTGCTGCTCATCATCGTCAATACCTATGAGCTTGTAGAGCTGACCGCCTGTGCCGGAGCCGCTTTTGTAGAAATCCTTCAGATGGACAACCGGCGCTCTGCCAGAATACTTTTCGATGTACTCCGCGGGATTCACGCCCGCAACATTTACCCAGCAGGTATCTATTTCGGTTTCAAGCAAATCCGCCGGCACAGTATCATACAGCACATCAAGCGCATACTTGCCATCCAGCTTCACGAACTCGAAATCATGGTTGTGGTACAGCAGCTTCATACCCATGGCCTTTGCCGCACGCGCAATCTTTTCAACCCCCGCGACGGTTGCGGAGAAGCCCTCAGTGCCGGGTCTGCATTCGGGTGTAAGATAGGGCACCGCGACATATTCGCAGCCTATCGTTTTGTAATCGGAAAGCGTCTTTTCGGGGTTTTCAAGCATGTCGTAATAGGGCACATGCGCAGACACCGGTACAAGTCCGTTTTCCGCAAGCAGCTGCTTTACCCACGCCGGGTCCTTGCCGAAAAGTCCGGCAAACTCAACGCCGTCATAGCCGAGTGCCTTAACCTTTTTAATTGTCCCCTCAAAATCCTTTTCCATATCGTCGCGCACCGAATAAAGCTGCACAGCTATCGGAAATTTCATTGTAAACACTCCTTTTGATTTTTTATTTTTTTCTGAAATCCGGCATATCTATGCCCGCGCCGCCGTTTGCAAGCGAAACCTCCGAAAGAAGGCCCACGGCAGTCCACTCACATGCGTCATATACATCGACAAAGGGCTTCGCATTGCCGCACACAGCGTCAATAAAGTCGCGCACAATGAAGAAGTCTCCGCCCTGATGCCCGGCGCTTTTCTCCTCCTGTGTGGCGTTTTTATAGCGCTCCGGAAGATATTTGTCATAATAATCCGCAAGCGGCTGCCACTGTGCGTCAAAGTTGTCCTTACCCACGAAGACCTTGTAGTCGTCCCCAAGTCCGCGCGGCGCCTCAAATACGCCGTTTGTGCCCTGAAGGGAGTAATAGTGCATATTGTGCGGACGATTCGACATGCAGTCAACGCGGATTTTCATTATCTGTCCGTCCTCAAGTGTGCAGATTGTAAGCGTGGTGTCATCCTGACGGAATTCGGGGGCTGTAACGCTGCCCGTACCGAAGCACGCAACGCTCTTTATCCGCTTGCCGCCGAAGCATTTCATCACCGGCCCGACACTGTGAGTGGGATAGAAGCAGCCGCGCTTGCCGAGCTGCCAGAAGCTGCGCCACGAGGTCTTTCCGTTTTTGTATACCGCTCTGTCGCGCACATTGTGAAGATACTCTCCCTCACCGAAATAGAGCTTGCCGAATACACCGTCATTTGCCATGTTGATTACAGTCTGCATCTGCGGTGAATAGCAGTAGTTTTCCGCCATCATGTATGTTTTGCCGTACTTTTCAACGTTCTCCTTGAGCCACCACAGCTCATCCATGGATATTCCCGCCGTCACCTCACTCATAACATGCTTCCCCGCCTCAAGTGCGGCAAGCGTCTGCATGACATGGTACTGCATGGGCGTGGATATTATTACCGCGTCGATATCGCTTTCAAGCATATCGTCAAATATACGGTAGGTGTGAGGTATGTTGTGCTCGGCGCTCTTTTCGCGAAGAACGTCCTCGTCGAGGTCGCATATTGCGGTAAGCTCGACATCCGGAATTGATTTAAGGCCGAGTATGTTGCAGGTTGCGCGTGCGCCGGCTATGCCGACCTTGATTTTTTTATCGGACATTTCATTCATCTCCGTTTTCAGGCCTCAGCCTTAATTTTCTTTGCAAAATTTCCGTCATTGTCAAGCGCGTCGATTTCCGGTATTCCGAAAAGCTTCAGCATGGACGCCCAGCGGCGCTCCATTTCCTCCTCGTCATCGTACAGCACAGGTAAAAATCCGGCTGTGAGATAGCTTTTTACCGCCGGGACGCGGAACTCGTCCGTTGTAAGGTAGGATATCGGGCAACCGTTCTCCTCAAAGCGGCACAGCGCAAGATAGTTCATGAAATTGCCGATGCCCTTGCCCCTGCATTCGGGCGAGGCGGCAACCATGTGCACGTAGCCTGTATTGTTGTTACCGTTCTCTGTTATCGCGGTTATCGTGGCGACGGGAACCGAATCCTTTTCGATAAAAAATATGTCATCCGGCTTGAAATACGCACGCTGCGTCATGCGCGAGCAGAAGTCGCCGCGGTCGGCGTCCTCCTTGAGAAGTCCGTTTTTGCATACGCGAATCCACGCGTCGATATCCTCATCTGTATTGTTGAAAATCCGCCATGTGTAGCCGGGAGCAAGCTCGACCCTTTCCGGCGTCTTCTTCAGGCGGTACATTTTAAGCTGAGCCAAAGCGCAGCACCTCCGAAAATCAAAGTAAAAGATATATATAAAATAATAGAGCACTTCACATTCCGTGTCAAGTGCTCAGTCTTAAAAGATTGCGAAGCTCAAGGAAGCAAATGTCTTTTTGTGAAAATTAACCGGCAAATCCGAAGGGTTTTTCAAAAAATTTCAACAAATATTGCAATAAGGCTTGAAATACTTTTTCAATACAATATAATGAATCTGTGATGTGTTTTTCAGAGGCATCACCACAATTTATAGTAAAAACGAGTGTTGGAGGAAGCGTTTATGGAAAAGAAGCTCAGAATCGGTATCGTCGGCTGCGGCGGTATAGCAAACGGCAAGCACATGCCCTCTCTCAGCGTTATTGACGAGATTGAAATGGTTGCGTTCTGTGACATCGTAGAGGAACGCGCACAGAAGGCCGCCGACAGATACGGCAGTGATGATGCGAAGGTTTACACGGACTATAAAGAGCTTCTCAAGGACGAGAGCATCGACATAGTACACGTGTGCACACCCAACCGCTCCCACAGCTTTATAACCATTGATGCCCTTGAGGCAGGCAAGCATGTAATGTGCGAAAAGCCCATGGCAAAAACCTATGCCGAGGCAAAGGCAATGCTTGAGGCCTCGGTGCGCACGGGCAAAAAGCTCGCTATCGGCTACCAGAACCGTCAGACACCCGAAGCGCTCTACTGTAAGGCAGTCTGCGAGAGCGGACAGCTCGGCGAGATGTACTTTGCAAGAGCCTTCGCAATTCGCCGCAGAGCGGTTCCCACCTGGGGCGTTTTCCTCAATGAATATGAGCAGGGCGGCGGTCCTCTCATCGACATCGGCACACACGCGCTCGACCTTACACTCTGGATGATGAACAACTACAAGCCCAAGATGGTTGTCGGCAACACCTTTAAAAAGCTCGGCGACCAGAAGGATACCGCAAATGCCTGGGGCGACTGGGACCCCAAGGAGTTCACGGTTGAGGATTCCGCGTTTGGCTACATAGTCATGGAAAACGGCGCAGTGGTAACGCTTGACTCAAGCTGGGCGCTCAACATAGCCGACCCCAGAGAGGCAACCTTCCTTATCTGCGGTGTCGACGGCGGAATTGACGCGCTCGACGGTGTAAGAGTCAACTACGTCCGCAACGGCAGGCAGGCAATGGAGCGTCCCGACCTCAAATCCGGCGGCGCCGCATTCTATGACGGCAAGAGCGTTTCCGCTTCCGAGCTCGACATGAGAAAGTGGATAGATGCCGTTATCAACGACACTCCTCAGTGCGTGCTTCCCGAGCAGGCACTGTGCGTAACAAGAATACTTGAAGCAATCTACACATCCGCAAAAACAGGCAAGCCCGTATATTTTGAAGACTGAAAGGGAGGTCAACGATATGACATTGGGAATAATCACATCCTTTGACGACAAGGGTTTTCAGCAGGCAAAATCACTCGGTCTTGATTTTATCGAGATATGCTACAACGTCGGTAACGACTGCAAGGAATTCTATGACAACCGCGACGCGCTCAAGGAGAGAGCCGAGCGCTACGGCGTAAAGGTCGGTTCCATAGGCCGCTGGGGCTCGGACAAAATTGATGCCGACGGCAAAATCATCGAGGAGGAGCTTAAAAACAGCTATATGCTCATTGATGTTTGCTCAGAGCTCGGCTGCGAGGTTTTCAATACCGGCGTAAACTATGTTGAAAAGTTCTCCTTCTTTGAGAATGTCGGCTTTGCAATCGACTTCCTCGGAAAGCTCTGCGAATACGGCAGAAAAAAGGGCGTTGACATTGCAACCTACAACTGCGACTGGAACAACTTCGTGCGCGAGCCCAAGGTCTGGAAACTCACCCACAATCATCTCAAGGAGCTCGGTATAAAATATGACCCCTCACACTGCATAAACTCCGGCAGCGGCGACTATCTCGGTGAAATGGTCGAGTGGGGTGACAGATTCTATCACTTCCATCTCAAGGGCACACTCAACATAAACGGTGAGCACATCGACGACCCGCCCGCCGGACTTGACATGATAAACTGGCAGGCGGTCATGGGCATGCTTTACGCCAAGGGCTACAACCGCACCCTGAGCATCGAGCCGCACTCAGGTACATGGAGAGGCGACCTCGGCGCATGGGGAGTCCGCTACACCGTGGATTATATGTCCAAGCTCATTTACAGATAAGGAGAAAACAACATGAAATTAGCTGTTCAGCTTTATTCCGTAAGGGACGGCATTGCCGACGGCGAGGATATGCTTGAGGCACTCGGCAAGGTTAAGGAAATCGGCTTCGACGGCGTTGAATTTGCCGGATATTTCGGCCTTGACGCCGAAACGCTCGCAGCAAGGCTCAATCAGCTCGGGCTTGTGTGCATCGGCACACACACCGGACTCAACGCTCTCAAGGCAGACGCCCTCGAAGAAACCATTGCCTATCACAAAACCATAGGCTGCAAAAACATCGGTATCGGCGGAGGCCCCCATTCAACGATTGAAGAATGTGAAGCTACCGCAGCAATTCTTGGTGCGGCAGCAAAGGTCGCCGCAAAGGACGGCATCAAGATTTACTATCACAACCACACCGAGGAGTTCACAAAGTTTGAAAACGGCAAGACTGCCATGGAGATGTTCGCACAGGCGTGCAGCCTTGAGGTTGACACCTACTGGAGCTTCTGTGCCGGAGTGGACAACTACAAATACATCACCGAAAACAAGGACGACATTATCCTTCTTCACATCAAGGACGGTGTTGACCGCCATCCCAAGGCTCTCGGAGAGGGCAACTGCGACCTCAAGGCGGTTATTGACGGCGCAAAGGCCGCCGGAATCGACTGGCTTGTGCTTGAAAACGATGACCCGGAGCCGGACGGCATTTCCGACATCACGCGCAGCATGAAATATCTCAAGGCAAACGTATAAAAGGAGGCACACAAAATGAAACTCGGAGTATTTACAACACTTTTAAGCAATCTCGCCCTTGAGGATGCACTTAAATACTTTACCTCTCTGGGCATAGAGATGGTCGAAATCGGAACCGGCGGATATCCAGGAAACGCCCACGCGAACCCCGACCTCCTTCTTAACGACGAAAAGGCGCTTGAGGATTTCAAGGCGCTGATTAAAAAATACAATGTTGAGATAAGCGCACTCAGCTGCCACGGCAACCCGGTGCACCCCAACAAGGATATTGCAGCGGACTTCGATGAGTGCATCCGCAAGACAATTCTTCTTGCCGAAAAGCTCGGACTTCATCAGATAAACACCTTCTCAGGCTGCCCCGGCGACTTCGAGGGCGCAAAGTACCCCAACTGGGTTACCTGCCCGTGGCCCAATGACTTTTCGGCAATCCTCAAATGGCAGTGGGAGGAGGTTCTTATTCCTTACTGGAAAAAGACCGTAGCCTTTGCCAAGGAGCACGGTGTAGACAAGATTGCGCTTGAGCTTCATCCCGGCTTCTGCGTATACAACACCGACAGCCTCCTCAAGCTGCGCGAAGCGGTAGGCCCGGAAATCGGAGCAAACCTTGACCCGTCCCACCTTATATGGCAGGGTATGGAGCCTGTTGCCGTAATCCGCGCGCTCGGCGATGCAATATTCCACTTCCACGCCAAGGACACCAAGCTTGACAAGTACAACACCGCCGTCAACGGCGTGCTCGACACAAAGTCCTACGCCGATGTTCTCCACCGCTCATGGGTGTTCCGTTCGGTCGGCTACGGCAATGACGCATTGTATTGGAAGGATATCATCAGCAACCTGCGTCTTGTGGGCTACGATTACGCCATATCCATTGAGCATGAGGATTCACTCATGAGCCAGAATGAGGGTCTGTGCAAGGCGGTTTCCACCCTTAAAGACGCGCTCATCACCGAAGATGTTGCAGACATGTGGTGGATATAACAAAACAAAACGAGAGTGAGAGGTTATCGCATGAAAAACAAGGTTGGCGTTGTAGTTGTAGGCTACGGCGGAATGGGAAACTTTCACGCAGGCGAGCTTTCAAAGCTTGAAAACTTCGACCTGCTCGGCGTATATGATATCAAGCCTGAGCGCTGTGAGGTTGCGCGCAAAAACGGCTATTACGCGTACGATTCCTTTGAAGCGGTTCTCGCCGATGAGCGAGTTGAGCTGATAACAATCGCGGCATATAACGATGTTCATAAGGAGCTTGCCGTCGCTGCCATGGAGGCAGGAAAAAACGTTATATCCGAAAAGCCGGTTACACTTTCGAGTGCCGACCTTGAGGAGATGATTGCCGCGTCCGTGCGTACAGGCAAGCTTTTCACCGTGCATCAGAACAGGCGCTGGGACAACGACTATCTCACAGCCAAAAACATTCTCGACAAGAACACCCTCGGCCGTGTCTTTTCGATTGAATCAAAGGTTCACGGCTCAAGAGGAATTCCCGGTGACTGGCGCGCCGAAAAGCAGCACGGCGGCGGAATGGTGCTCGATTGGGGCGTGCATCTGCTCGACCAGATTCTCACCATGACCGGAGAGCGTAAAATTGTTTCCGTGTATGCCAGCCTTACAAACATCACCAACGACGAGGTGGACGACGGCTTTTCCTCCTTCCTTCGTTTCGATGACGGCCTGACCGCTCTCGTTGAGGTGTGCACAAACAATTTCATCTCCATGCCCCGGTGGTATATGCTCGGTGAAAACGGCAGCGCAGTCATAAAGGACTGGGAGATGGACGGAGAAATCGTCATGGTTTCAGACTGGGAGAACCGCGATGCCGTGCCGATAAGAGCCGGCGCAGGTCTAACCAAGACCATGGCGCCGCGCACGGATGACACAATAAAAAAATACCCCCTCGAAAAGATTCTGGCTTCGTGGGCGGATTTTTACGGAAACATTTACGATGTCCTGCGCAACGGCGGAAAACAGTTCATTACACACGACCAGCTTCGCCGTTCAATGAAGCTCATGGAGGCCATTTTCAAATCCGCACAGGACAACGAGGTTATTCACACAAGTCTTTAATACGGTTTTAAAAAACAGGAGCAGCTCAATTGAGCTGCTCCGTTTTGTTTATCAGTATTTTCTCCAGACCGTTTTATCGACCACTCCGGTGTATGACTGAATGATTTTCACAACCTTTGTCGATACGTTTTCATCGGTATAGTATGATACCGGTATACCGTAATCTTCTCCGGCATTCATATTCACTGCCGTTGAAACCGCCTGAAGGAGCGATGACCTGTCAATACCCGCAAGTATAAAGCCCGCGTTGTCCAGCGCCTCAGGACGCTCCGTTGAGGTTCTTATGCACACGGCGGGGAACGGCATTCCCACACTTGTAAAGAAGCTGCTCTCCTCAGGCAGTGTGCCGCTGTCCGAAACCACCGCAAACGCGTTCATCTGCAAGCAGTTATAATCGTGGAAGCCGAGCGGCTCATGCATTATAACGCGCCCGTCAAGCTTGAAATCACTTGCTTCGAGACGGTTTCTCGAACGCGGATGGCATGAATAAAGAATCGGCATATCATATTTTTCGGCAAGTGCGTTTATTGCCGTAAACAGCTCCGTAAAGTTTTTCTCCGTATCGATATTTTCCTCCCGGTGCGCAGAGAGCAAAATATATTTCCGCTTCTCAAGTCCGAGCTTTTCAAGTATGCCGCTGTGCTGTATTTCCGGAAGATTTGCGTGCAGCACCTCAGCCATGGGTGAGCCTGTGACAAACGTGCGCTCCTTGGGCAGACCGCATTCGGCAAGATACCGCCGCGCATGCTCCGAATATGCCATGTTTACATCCGAGATTATATCCACTATGCGCCGGTTTGTTTCCTCCGGAAGGCACTCGTCCTTGCAGCGGTTGCCCGCCTCCATGTGGAAAATCGGTATATGCAGACGCTTTGCCGATATCGCGGAAAGGCATGAATTCGTGTCGCCCAGCACAAGCAGCGCGTCCGGCGCCGTCTGCTTCATAAGCTTGTATGAGCAATTGATAATGTTGCCGACGGTGGCTCCGAGGTCATCGCCTACGGCATCCATATACACCTCCGGCTCTCCGAGCTTCAGGTCGCGGAAAAACACACCGTTCAGGTTATAATCGTAATTCTGACCCGTGTGGGCGAGAATGCAGTCGAAATACCTCCTGCACTTTTCCGTCACGGCTGCAAGCCTGATGATTTCGGGGCGGGTTCCCACAATAATAAGCAGCTTGAGCCTGCCGTCGTTTTTGAATTTTATGTCTGAATAGTCGAGCTTCATGCCCATTTATTCCACCGCCTCTCCGAATGTGTCGGGCTTTCCCGGATTAAACTGCTCGTTTGCCCACATCAGGGTTACAAGCGTTTCGGTATCGCTGAGGTTTATTATATTGTGCGTATATCCCGGAAGCATGTGTATGGCTTCGATTTTTTCTCCCGAAACCTCAAAGGACAAAACCTCGTCGGTGCCGATTTTTCTCTCCTGAATCAGTCCGTGACCCGACACCACAATGAAAAACTCCCATTTCGAGTTGTGCCAGTGCTGCCCTTTTGTTATTCCCGGATTTGATATGTTGACGCTGAACTGCCCGCAGCTTGCCGTCTTCAGAAGCTCCGTGAAGCTGCCGCGCGCATCCGTATTCATTCTGAGCGGAAACGCAACCTTTTCTTTGGGAAGATAAGAAAGATATGTCGAATACAGCTTTTTTGCAAAGGAGTTGTCCGGAATCTCCGGCATCACAAGCGTTTCGGGCTGTGCCCTGAAGCTTTCGAGCAGAGAGGCAATCTCCCCAAGCGTCACTGTGTGAGTAACCGGTGCAAAGCAATATTTGCCCTGCTGCGAACATACGGGTATAAGCCCGTCATAGTCGCATCTGTGCGGTCTGCCCTCAAGAAGGTCGAGCATTTCGGTTATAAGGTCGTCAATATAAAGCAATTCCAGCTGCGTGCACGAATCATTGACCTGAATGGGTAAATCGTTTGCAATATTATTGCAGAAGGTAGCAACTGCCGAATTGTAGTTCGGACGGCACCATTTCCCGAACAGATTCGGGAAGCGGTAAACAGCCACCTGTGCCCCCGTTTCTTCCGCATATCCGAAAAACAGCTCCTCGCCCGCAAGCTTGGATTTGCCGTAATCAGAGCCGGCGTACCTTCCGATGAGGGTCGCCTGAATCGACGAGGAAAGCATGACCGTGCAGGTGTTTGAGTGCGCTTTCAAAGCATCAAGCAGCTCAGAGGCAAACCCGAAATTGCCCGCCATAAACTCGCTTTGCTCCTTGGGGCGGTTCACCCCGGCGAGATTAAACACGAAGCCGGCATTCTTGCAGTATTCATCGAGCTGCTCCGGAGAGGAGCCGATATCATAGAGGTAAAGCTCCCCGATATCAAGTCCCGGACGGGTTCTGTCTTTTCCGTCACGTATATTTTTCAGCGCCTGAGTCAGATTTTTACCGACGAAGCCCTCCGCTCCGGTGATAAGAATATTCATAAGTACATTCTCCCGTGCTCAGCGTCCGGCAAGCTCGTCCCGGATATACTGAAGCTTCAGCATTTTCTCCTTCACCTGCTCAACGTTCAAAAGCCTGGTGTTGTTGGAATTGAACTCGGTGAGGGTGTTGCGTTTCATATCGCCGTCCTTGAAATATTTATCATAATTGAGCCCGCGACTGTCACACGGAACGCGATAAAAATCACCCATGTCAACTGCGTGCGCGCACTCCTCGTTGGTCAGAAGCGTTTCATACATCTTTTCGCCGTGACGTATTCCGATGATTTTTATATCTTTTTTATCTCCGCCGAAAAGCTCGCAGACCGCCTGCGCCTGAGTCTGAATCGTACATGCGGGCGCTTTCTGTATCAGAAGGTCACCGTTCTCGCCGTGTTCAAACGCGAAAAGCACAAGGTCAACCGCCTCCTCGAGCGACATGATAAAGCGGGTCATGGTCGGCTCTGTCAGAGTTATCGGGTTGCCGGCTCTGAGCTGCTCTATCCAGAGAGGAATAACCGAACCGCGGGAGCACATTACATTGCCGTAGCGGGTGCAGCAAATCTTTGTATTGCCGGAATCCCTCGACCTTGCAACAGCAACCTTTTCTTCAATGGCTTTTGTTATACCCATGGCGTTAATCGGGTAAGCCGCTTTATCCGTGGAAAGGCATATCACCGATTTAACACCCTCCTCAATTGCAGCGGTCAGAACATTGTCCGTGCCGATAACATTTGTGCGCACGGCCTCCATCGGAAAAAATTCACATGACGGAACCTGTTTGAGCGCTGCAGCATGAAAAATGTAATCGACACCGTGAACAGCGTTTTTTACGGATTGCAAATCACGCACATCGCCGATGTAGAACTTTATTTTATCGGACGTTTCCGGCATTCTCGCCTGAAACTCATGACGCATATCGTCCTGCTTTTTTTCATCACGCGAGAATATACGTATCTCCCCGATATCCGTGTTCAGAAAACGGTTGAGAACCGCATTGCCGAACGAACCCGTTCCTCCGGTAATCATAAGGGTTTTGCCGGTGAATAATGACATTTTTTTGCCCTTGCCTTTCATAGTTATTTGCGAATTTCCCGCTTTTACCTCTCCAGGATATCGGCTATCCTTTTGCAGGCAAAGCCATCGCCGTACGGGTTGCTCGCGTGTGCCATTGCGTCATACGCATCGGAATTCTCAAGCAAAAGCTTGAAATTGTCATATATTGTCTGTTCCTCTGTTCCCACAAGTCTGAGCGTTCCCGCCTCTATGCCCTCCGGACGCTCGGTCGTATCACGCATAACAAGCACCGGCTTGCCGAGACTGGGAGCCTCCTCCTGAACTCCGCCGCTGTCTGTAAGTATCATATAACAGCGCGAAAGGAAATTATGAAAATCGAGCACATCCAGCGGTTCGATAATATGGATGCGGTCACAGCCGCCCAGCTCCTCCTCCGCCTCTTGCCGAACCACCGGATTCATGTGTATGGGATACACCGCCTTGACATCCGGATGCTCATCCATAATCCTGCGTATTGCACGGAACATGTGATGCATAGGCTCGCCGAGATTTTCCCGCCTGTGTGCAGTAATAACTATAAGCCTGCTGCCCGCCGCCCATTCAAGCTCGGGGTGCGTATAGTCGTCCCGGACGGTGGTTTTCAGTGCATCTATGGCTGTGTTTCCCGTAACATATATTGATTTTTCCGGCTTGCCCTCTTTTATCAGGTTGCCCTTTGAAAGCTCGGTAGGAGCAAAATTGTACTCCGAAATGATGCTTACCGCCTGGCGATTAAACTCCTCGGGATAGGGCGAAAAGATGTTATATGTGCGCAAGCCCGCCTCGACATGACCCACGGGTATTCTGAGATAAAAGCACGCAAGTGCGGTTACAAACGTAGTTGACGTGTCTCCGTGTACGAGTACAACGTCGGGCTTAACCTGCTCAAGCACATCCTTGATACGGTTTAAAATGTTGGTTGTTATGTCGAACAGCGTCTGCTTATCCTTCATTATTGACAAATCATAATCCGGAACCACAGAGAACGCTTCAAGCACCCTGTCAAGCATCTGGCGATGCTGACCGGTAACGCACACCACAGTATTGATGCCCTTTCTTGTTTTCAGCTCATTTACAAGCGGACACATCTTTATAGCCTCGGGTCTTGTTCCGAAGACAAGCATAACTGTTTTCATAATTATTCGACCATTCCTTTTTGTTTTGTCCGGCAGCACAGGTTATATGTGATACGTGCCCGGCAATGTGCAGATGTTCTGACAATCGATAACCGTTTTGCCTGAAAGCTTGTCCATATTCTGCTTTATCTGGTCGTGCTTCACCATAATTACAACCAAATCGGTGTCCGCAAGGAAGCTGTCAAAATCATGATACTGATTTTTCACAAGGTCCTTTTCTATAAAAGGATCATATACCTTCAGCGGCGCTGCAAGATGCCTTTCCTGACACTCAAGAAGCTGGAGCGTCGGTGATTCGCGGTAATCGTCAACATTCTCCTTATAGGTAAGTCCGTAAAGTCCGACTCTGGAGATGTCGGTCATGCCCTTTTCCTTCATGATTTCGTATATTCGCCCGAGAACAAATTCCGGCATGCTGTCATTGACCTTCATCGACTCCCATATAACCTTTGTAAGCGCCGGATAATCACCGACAAGGAACCACGGGTCCACCGAAATACAGTGCCCGCCGACTCCGGGACCCGGAGAAAGTATATTGACGCGTGGATGCATATTGCAGATTTTTATTATCTCGTAAACATCCATACCGTCATGCCGGCAGATTTTCGCAAGCTCATTTGCAAATGCAATATTTACGGCACGGAAGGTGTTTTCGACAACCTTTGTCATCTCGGCTGTTTTTATGTCCGTAACAACTATCTCGCCCTGACAAAAGGTGGCGTATACTGCCTTGACCTTTTCGCCTATTGCTCTGTCGTCCGCCCCGATTGTACGGTTATTGTGAAGCAGCTCGTAAACCATGTTGCCCGGAATAATTCTCTCGGGAGCATGAACAAGATTCAAATCTTCCCCGATTTTAAATCCGTTTTCTTCTATAATGGGTCTTACAAAGCGGTCTATTGTGCCGGGGGAAACCGTTGACTCGATAACCACGGTTGCACCCTTAGGACAGACCTTCATGACCTCCTTGACCGCCGAATTCACATAACACGCATCAATTTTTTTGCTGAATTTATCGTATGGTGTCGGAACGGATACGATGTAGGTGTCCGTCACCTGGTACTCGGTTGTGAATTTGATTCCGGATTTAACCGCAGCATCAAAAAGCTCGTCCAAGCCCTTTTCCTTGAAGGTTGTCTTTCCGGCATTCAGCGTTGAAACAAGCTCCTTGTTGTAGTCCGTTCCCACAACCTCAACACCGTGAGATGCGAGCATGAGAGCCGTCGGAAGCCCGATATACCCAAGACCGATTACGTTAATCATTTTCTTTTGCTCCTACCTATAATTAAATAATTTATTTTGTGTTTTTATTGCTCTTTTGCGCCCCGTTGCGTTTGTTCATAAGAATTTCCGCGATATCTATATCATCCTGATATGTTATTTTTATATTGTTCGGATAATCAAAATACCTGTATTCGGAAGCGTCCTGCGGAAGCTGATGAGCCGGATGGCCAAGAGGCGAATCTGCATCAAAATATTTATAAATCTGGCTGAAGTGGTATGCGTCAGGTGCCTGAATTAAATAAAAATCATCCCGGTTTGCAATTCTGTTTTTGTAAGAACCCAAAGCATCTGTTATTTTGTATGCCGTGTTTACATAGTCATAATTATCCAGTAACGTCAGAAAATCATCAATTATTTTCGGAGTTATCATCGGACATGCAGCATTATTTTCGATTATTTTTTCACACTCCGGATACATCTCTTTTATGTAATCAAGAGCGTTCTTAAATGACCAGTTTCGTGTTTTTCCTCCGGGAATTACGTTTATGCCGTAGTCGTTTTTCAAGTGACCGAGCTTATATTCGTTTTCGTCAACAACGCAGAAAAAATCGTCAAGCAGGCGCGAGTTTCTGAAGGCCTCTATGGTATACCATATTACTTCTTTTCCCAGAAGCTCATAATATTGCTTCGGCTTTTCTCCGCCGAATCTGGCTCCGATTCCACCGGACAAAATTATCCCTATGTTTTTCCCCTTTTTCATTTAAACATCCTCACATTAAATATAGACAACGCAATTTCTGGGTTTTTTGCCTGAAAGCCAGTCTGCAAGGCTCTCTGCCACCATTTCTGTTCCCACACACTGAACATCGTATGAAGAGCCTGCGATATGGGGCGTAATTATAAGATTTTTTGCATCCAGCAGCGGAGATTCGGATGAAATCGGCTCTACGCAGGTTACATCAATTGCCGCTCCGGCAAGATGACCGGAATTCAATGATGCCGTCATAGCCTCTTCATCGACAAGATCTCCCCGGGATGTATTTATAAAATAGCTTCCCGCCTTCATGGCCTTGAAAACCTTTTCGGAAAACATCCCCTTGGTTTGCGGAGTAGCTACGCAATGGAGACTTACTATGTCCGATATTTCCAACAGCTCATCAAAATGAACGTGTCTGACATAATCCGGGAACTGCGACTCATCTGCATAGGGGTCATAGGCAACAATTTTCATATCAAAGGCGTGTGCTTTTTTTGCAACAAGCCTTCCTGCATGACCGAACCCGACCAGCCCCAACACCATGTGATTTATGCTCTTGCCTCTGTATTTTATAAAAGGACTGTCGTTATCAAGCCCCCACACGGTATCTCTGTATTCTTCCGGCTTTGTGCTCTTGTCCTCTGTGATAACTCTGCCGTGAATGAGGTCGTTTGTGGTAACAATATTCCTTGTCATATTCAGAATAAACGCCAGCGTCATATCCGACACCGCGCTTGCATTCCGTCCCGCATTGTTGCAAACGATAATGCCTTTTTCCATAGCCTTATCCAAATCAATAACGTTTTTGACTCCGCCGCGGCAGCATATAATTATTTTCAGATTTGATGCGGCATCTAATATATCCGAACCGACGGTATCGTATTCACATATAAGAATATCATAGCTTTTTATTTTTTCCTTCAGCTCGCTGTGAGACATAACGTCGTGGTTTAAAAAATATCCGTCGTATGTGAAATCAATGACATCCTCCAGCGCTTTCAAGCGCTCCGGCAACACTTCCGCCGTAACAAGAGCCTTCAACTTACTCATCATTTTACCTCCGGTAATTTTTTATGTACGACACCGTTCTTTTTACGCCTTCCTCGGCTGAAAATTCGGCATGCCACCCCAGCGATTCAAGCTTTTCCGTATTCAATGTGGCTTGGGTAATCTTTGAATATCCCTTTTTTTCAACCTCATTCTGCTGAACAAAAACCAACTCGGTGCCTGCTGCCGCGGCACAAAATCCCGCAAAATCCTTCAAGCGGATTTTTGAGGCCGAATCCGCAATATTATATGCCTGTGCGCATTCTCCGCGCACAAGAATTGTCAGCATGGCTGTAACGCAATCCCCTACATATCCGTAAGAAAACAATTGCATCCCGTTGCTTTTCAATACAACATTTTCGCCTCTCACAGCATTAAGAATAAACTGAGTAGGTGCCTTTGTATCATTAAGATATACGGTCGGTCCGTAAATTCTGCCGATTCTTGCCGTTACATAGTCGATTGAATACTGGCTGTTATACGCACAGCACATTGATTCGGAAGCTCTTTTGGCCGATGGATACGCCGCTCTTGCGGTATTGCAATCCACATACCCGGAGCTTAACTCGTCAAAATCCCCCGCATCGGAGACGTTCTGACCGTAAGCCTCGACAGACGAACACAAAAGAAATCTTTTTACTCCGTTCTCTCTCGCGAATTCAAGAAGTCTGTATGTGCCGATAACATTTGTATTCATTGTTCCCACCGGGTCGTTCGCATAATCAACCGGAGATGTATTCGAGGCTGCATGAATTATATAATCTACACCTTCGCGGACATCCGGAGCCGTTTCGGATACGTCAAGAGTCATCAGAATTAAAGCTTCGTTGTCTCCGAAGCACGAAAACCGACTTTCCATTTCGGCCGAATTTTTATCAACCGCAATTACTCTTATCCTTTTGCCTGATATTTCGCCGAACACCATCAGCAAATCAATCAGATATGTTCCTATCAGAGCGGCTGCGCCGGTTATCAGTACACATTTGCCCTCCAATGCGCTTAAAATGTCCGCGTTGGATTCCGCATAATATTTCAATTCGTCCGAATACATTTTGGAGCAAATCATCTTTTCACCTCGCCTAATTCTGTCTTTCAAGTATTCTCTTTACAATATCCTCCGCCGAATGCCCCGTTTCCGTCGTACCGAAAAAATCAAGGATTTTTTTGCAATTATCCGGCACAGCCGACAAATCAAGTGCGTCAATAATGTTTATAAGCTCCTGCTGACTGTCGGCAAAAAAGAACGGTGAGCGCCGGATGTCAAATATAAACGTTCTGTCCTCCTCGGCGAATTTGTTAAGTCCGCTTGTGTCAAGAAAAAGCGGCCTTTTTAACAGTGCAAAATCACCGGCAAGGGAGGAGAAGTCGGTTATAAGCGCGTCTGAAGACAAAAGCACATCCTTTGTGTCCTCGTAATCCGTTGCATCAAAAAGCTTGCGCTCAAGAACGCTTCCGTTGCTTATATTTAAAGTTCTTCCCGTATGGCCGCGCAACACAACGCACCAGTCGTTTCCGGTCTTTTTTTCAAGCGCCGCGATAATTTCGGCAAAATCAAGCTCTTTCGCGTCCTGGGAGTCCGATTTGTTTGAATCGCGGAAGGTCGGTGCGTAAAGAAGAATTTTTGCAGCCTGAGGAATTTTATACCGAGCCTTGAACTGCGCAACCGTACTGTCGCTTCCGTTTAAAAGGATGTCGTTCCTCGGGCAGCCTGTCTGTAGGATTTCGCCGTCAAAATGGAGAGCTTCTCTATAGGTTTTCGCTCCGAAATCCGAACCGGCAATGGCAAGGTCGCAATACTTCCGTTCATAGCACTCGCTGTAATCTCCATTGAGCTGCGCGGAGGTTTGCGGAATGTTTTTAAACCCACGGTCTCCGTGCCAGGTTTGAATATAGTATTGACCGTTTCTCTTTTTTGTTTCAAAGCCTTTTCTGTAATTATCAACCCAAACACCCGCTGTTGCCATGTGCCAAAACATTGCCGGCGAACCGTATCTTACACATTTTACGTAATCCGGAACAATCTTCTTTTCCGTTTCGACATCCTTGAAAACCCATATGATTTTGCAGGTTGAATCCGCCGAGTGAAGTGCCTCGCTTATGGCTCTCGGGTTATCGGAATACGATTTCCCAAGAAAGCTCATAAAAACCGTCTTTTTGCGGTCAATCGGGAAAATCAACGAGATGACGCCGTAAAAAGCTTGTACCGCAAGGTGTTTTGCTTTATGCAATAAACGATTTAAAACCATTTCATATATCCTTTCGTGTCTTTTCGGGCAAGCTTATTGTATTTCGTTTGAGCGACTGCCGTGCCTTTTCAACACGGCGTTGACCCGTTCCGTCAGGGCTGCCGACAGTCCGCGCCTCGTTGTTCTGTCAAGCACTATCAACCAATATAACGCAAGTCCGAGCATTTCAAAAAATCCACCGCATATAATAAGGGCTATCCACGATGTTACATATTGCTCAAGCACCGCCATTGCAGGCAGACCTATAAGGAGAAGTACTGCGGCACATATAAACGAACGCATAATATGGCTGTAAAACGACATTACCGGAGTATCCATTTTTTTTGCAGCATAAAACGGGATAAAGAACAAATAAAACATGCCGTTGCAAATGCTGCTTGAAATCGTAATGGCGTAGGTTCCCAAATCGGTAAAATGAACAAGCAATACCGTTAAAACTATACTGAAAATTCCGGTACCTATAAGCGTAAGAGCGGGCGTTTTCAGCTTGTTGTTGGTTACGTTAAGTCCGTATATTGTCCACATGGTGCTGTGAATAAAAACCGGCAGCATGGTAATTGAAGAGAGTATCTGCAAATGAACGGCGTCCTCGCCCGGAACCCAAAGTCTGAAAAACACCTTGCCGAGAATAATAACAAGAACGGCGGGTACGGAGCATATAAAACCGAGCACCTGTTGCGAGCTTCGAACACATTCTATGGTTTTTTCCTTGTTGTTCTTTGCGAAAACAGACGTTATGCGGGCAAGAAGAACTCCGTATACGGCGGTAATGACAGAGGATATCAGGTGAGGAAGAGTTTGAACTATGGACAAATCCCCCGATTCCGACGCTCCTATCATGATGTTTGCAATAAGCACGGATACGCTCATTGTAAGCACCGAACCGATATTGTTTACCGAATTCCATATTCCGGATTTTACCAGTTCAAACACAGCGGTCTTATCAAAATCGGAAACAGTCACCCTGTAGCCCGGCATAAGCTTTCGGGTGAAAATGTATTGCACCAGACCGTTTACAACGGAAACAGAAACCGCAACCAATCCGAAGTATACAATTGACGGACGCAGAAGCGAAAACAAACCGAGCAGCAGCGCCGCTCTCAAAAGTGTTTGACCTATATCGCGTTTTGCGCGCCAGTCCATACGATTCTTGGCAAACGTCGCAATTCCGAACACCGATGAAACCAGGTTGACCAGCATCGACACAAATGTGCAGGAAAACAGTAATCTGACATCTGTAAGCATATCTGTCGATACGTTCAGAAACCGGTCTAAAAATATAATTATTATTGACATCGGAATTACCAGCGCAAGGCTCAGAATGATGTTGGAATAGAAAACAGAGGAAAAATATTTATGCGCCTTAGCCTCGTTTTCCCTGGTAATTTCAATTGTGATAAACCGCGATGCCATTGAGTTGAGCGCGAGAGTAATTATCGTCATATAGCTGACGAAATTATTAGCCAGAGGGTAATATGAATAGGCCTCCTTGCCGATAGTTCCCACCAGATAGGGTGTGAGAAAGAAAGAGACTCCTATTGAAACAAAAACAGAAAGTATGTTGGAAATAATACTGATTACCTGACGCTTATTGTTATTCATAAACCTTCAACCCCAAGTTACCGAACGCTTTATTGAAACGGCAGAACCATGTATGCTCTGCCTCGGCGCGCGTCCGGGCATTTCTTCGAATTGAGTTTCTCAGCGAGGCGTTGGCGGGATTTAAATAAAACCTTGCCTTTTCAATCATCTCTTCATCGGTGCGATAAAAAATAATCTCTTTTTCGTCCTCAAAGCACTCTGCAAGTTCGTCAAAATATTGACACAGCTGCACTCCGGCGCACATGGGAATTTCAAAATTTCTGAGATGCACAATCTGAATCGGTTTTTTCAGATTTCCCGTGCTTCTTCCTATGGCAACGGAAAGCGAAAGGTCATGACCGCTGTATATGTCGTTGCTTGTCCGCAAATCAACACCGTTATGCAAAAATATGTTTTCGGAGTCGGTAATCAGTCCCTGAGGACCGCGGAGCTTTTCAATTGCAGCGCCGGCAATAACCTTTCTCCCTTCCGGATATTTCATAAGCGTTGAAATAACCTTAAACTCCGAGCCGGAAGGCTTGTCGTCGGATACAGAGGCTTGCTTGTTGCGGTTGTAATACAGGTCAACCGGTATTCCCGCAGAAACCAACTTGTTGATTATATGTGCTCTGCTGCCGTAAGGGGTGCCCGGAAAGCAGATGCGGTTTGCGGTTTCCGCGTTATAATCCGCCTTGAAGAAATACGGATTTGCAGCATAATGAGAAACAATGGTGTTTGAATTGTATTTTTTAAAATATCCGTGGACATCGTTCTGGGATATCATAACGAGGTCAAACATTCCCGCAATATTTTTGTGCTTCATCGGCGTCATAAGGCTGTCAAAGCAGATAAGCAGGGTAGGTATTGAAAGCTTTTTTATCTCGCTCAGGGTGTCGATGTGCAGAATTTCTTCATTGTGACAGGTCATAAAAAGGTCGCAGGGGTGTTTGCGGACATACGAAATCAGCTTCTCGTTCGCCCGGTCATCGTTTTCATAATCAAGCGGGTTAAAAAGGTCGATTTCGATATTATGATGCTTGAGCTCATCAAAGATGTGGTCGTTCTGCCACAGATACATCGGAGTTTTAAATTGTTTGAAATAATATAATATTTTCATACCGTTTAACCGATTGCGCAGCCGCGTTACCTTTCATAAGATTTGGTCAATGCCTGCGTTTTACAGGATTACTGCGAAGGTTCTCATAAAGTATAATCAGGATTATTATTGAATTCCAGAAAAATCGTTTGTTGATGGCATCGACGAAAAACGACGGTATCATACCCGCAACAAAAAGCATAACCGGCAAAACCTGTTTTCTTCTGAGCGTATACAGTACCACCGCCGCCAAAGGAGTAAAGAACAATAATATTCCCAGCGCACCAACGTCGCAGAGCATAGAAAGCAGGGTATTGTGTACTGCGCTGTAAACTCCGTTGTAGCCGTAATATTCACCCCAACCGGCTCCGAAAATAAAGTTCAACTTGCTCGTTGCAAGCTCCCATGAATTTGCCCACAACACGTCTCTTCCGCTTCCGCCCTCATAGCTTGAAAAGTCAAACAGTCTGTTGAATATTCCGTCGGGAAGGATATATTTTGCAAGAAACGCCGCCGCAACAGCTACTACAGCTATAATGAAGAGTCTCATTACTATTTCTTTGGGCTTTGCTGAAATGCCTCCGAAGAGAACAAAGGTGAGAATAATTGCGGCTACAGCGACCAACCCTCCGCGTGAGCCCGTCTGCATAAGAGAATAAAAGTTTATTAAAAGGATTGCCGCTCCGAGCAGACGCAAACGCTTTTTATAGAAGATATACCATATTGAAATCGCCATTCCTATAACGAGGAATGCCGCCTGATTGTTCGGGTCGGCCTCCTGACCAAAGAGATAAAGAACTATTCGGGTATCCGAGACTTCACGATATTGATGGTTGAAAAACAGGGACAAGAAGCCTATAAGCGCGCTTCCGAACCACATGGATTTTATAATAGCGTCAATCGTTTTGCTATCTATTTTAACGGTTGTAAGACACGTAAACAAGGCTATCATGCCTATTTGTGAAAGAATGTGTAATTTAAACACTTCCATGTTTGTTGACCACGTAACCGAAATCAACTTGTAAAAAAGCCACGCCAGCATAGTTATATGGTAATACCTAATTCTGACTATACGACAGGTAACCCAAACGCAAATCATGAGCAAAAATATATAATATTTTGTAACAGAGCCTATCGCTCCGTTTAAGTAAGGCTCAAAAAAAGCGATAAAGAAATACAGGCCTATCATCCAGCGCACAGGTGTCGGAACCGGCCGTGATACCACTCTTCTTTTGTTTTCTATTTCATAGACTTCAGGCAAATTTCGCACCACCGTTCAGTTATTTCAGCCAGGTCAAAGCGCTTAACGGAATCGAATGCATTTTCCGACATTCTGATTCTGAGCTCCGGCGCTTCAATGAGCTCCTCTATTTTTTGTATCATTGCCTGTGTGTTCTGACTTTCAACCAGAAAACCGTTTTCTCCGTTGTTGATTATTTCATCCGGTCCGGTTTCGATATCGAAGGATACAAGCGGCAAGCGGTTACTTGCCCCCTCAATGAGGGACATCGGAAAGCCCTCATATCTTGATGTCATAACCTGAAAAGAGTAGCTGCCGTATCTTTCGTAAAGGTCGTATACCATACCCTTCAGATTCACCCTGTCCGTCAAGCCGCAGACTTTGATTTTTTCCCGAAGGCTGTCTGCCCCCTCGCCGCCCCCGTAGATATCCCAGCTCCAATCGGGGTGCTTCGGCAAAACCTTTGCCGCCACATCTATAAGCAGCTCAAAGTTTTTTTGATAAGAAAGCCTGCCTACGGAAATTATTTTTCTGGATTTTTCATCATATTTCCCGGAAACGGACGCATCTTGGGATACCGGATTGTAAATCTGAGCCAGACGCTGCTCCTCAACCGAAAAATGCTTTGAATAATACTGTTGTGCGGATTTCGTCAGGACTATAATCTTATCCGCTTTTTTTACCGCCAATTTCCTGCACAGGTTTTGAAAACGATAATCAGTTGTGGTTGCGGGATTTATATGCTCCCAGCAAAAGCATTTGGCCTTAGCCTTCTTTGCTGCCGCAATTCCGAGCGGATAGTAAAGTGCACCGCACGCAATTACGATATCAATATTGCGGCGCTTGAGTATTTCCGTGAGCTTGCTTACAGCATGGTGCTTTACAAGCGCCTTTGCCATCGGCATAACCGAGGTGTACAGATATTCTGAGTTTATTTTTTCGGAAAGGCGGTAAATCATCGGCTTATCGCTCTGACAGTATGCAACCGCGGTCACATTGAAGCCTTCTTTTTCCGCGATACTGTTTGCCAGCACAGAGGTGACTCTGCCTATACCTCCGCTGCCCTGAAAACCCCCGAGCAAAAAACATACTCTTATCATCACATTTTTTCCTTATATCGTTTTAATTCATCCGAAATTACCTTTTCGTATTCTCTTGCTTTATCTTCGTAGTTGTAGTTATCGGTAATATATTTCAGTGCGTTATGTGAAATTACCGAGTATTCCTCGCTGTTGAGAGTGGCGGCATATTCAATCATGCGTCTGAAGTCGCCGACATCTCCCGACTTGAAATTCCAGCCGTTTTCGTGACTGCATCTGTCAACGTTGATATTGTTATCCTCGGAAAGAACCGGCAAGCCGCACGCCTGTGCATCGTAAAAGCTCAGGCTGCACTGCTTTGCAAACACCGAAAGGTCCGCCGCCTGATAAAATTCCGCAAGGTCACAGTATTTTTGAGTGGGGAAGCGGATGACCCTGTTTTCGGACTTGCCGAAGGACTGTTCAACTCTTTCCCCGTATTCGCCGTCTGTGTTCCCCACAACGACAAACACAATGCTTCTGTCGGTGCCGAATTTTTCCGAAGCTGCATCTGCGAGAAGCTGGCCGCCCTTGCTTTCGTCAAGCTTTCCGGTATACACGACAACAAAATCGTCCTCCGAAATGTTGTTTTTCAGACGGAAGTCCTTCCGAACCTGCATGTCGGGATGGAAGAGCTGGGTGTCTGAGCCGTAGGATATCCAAGGCGCCTGAGAAAGCGGAATTCCCAGATACTGTTCCACAAACGGATCGTTTTGTGTGCGGATTACGGGAATTTGATTGCGAATGATTTTCGGAGTAATTGTATGACGATAAAACCAATAATATATTTTGCTTAAACGGTTTTGCGTTGCCATGCCGAGCATGTGACTATCCGTAACCACGGCATATTTTTTCGGCCTTTTGCTAAGGTATCTCATGCCGGTCAACGAATCATTTCCGTGAACGTAAACCACATCCGGACGCAGCTTGTCCACCGTCCGGAATAAAAGCCGAGACTGCAACATTCTGCCGCTGATTACCTTCTTGCTCTGAGGGGGAACACGGATTATCTTGACCCCGGTCTGCTTTGTGTATTGTTCATCTCTTTCGGAGATGTTTTCTGTTCCGAAAAAATCGGCGGCAGGCTTATTTATTCCCTCAACGGTAGATGTCACCACATAAACATCGTGTCCGAAACGAGACAAATATTTCGGCATGATATTGATTTGATATCCGGCATCCGGAATAAAATAATCCTCAACATTTACGATTTTCATGACTGATAGCTCCTCACAGATGCTCGGAAATTTTTCGTATCATACGAGCCGGCGAGCCGGCAATAATACAATCTCCGTCTGAAACTGTTTTCGTGACAACCGAGCCTGCCCCCACAACAGTGTGCGGAGCCAGCACAACGCCGGGCAAAATAACACTGTTCATGCCAATCCAACAATTCTCACCGATTATTACATCCTTGCCCTCGGTATGACGCTTTAAGTCATTGAGGTCATGATTTGTTGTGACAATGCCGACATTCGGCGCAATATGAACATTTTTCCCAATGTTGATTTTTCCGTCATTTGCCTGAAAATAACATCCCGGCGATTGAAATACATTCAGGCTGTCCGGATCAAATTGAATATTCTTCCTTTTTGTGATTGTGACCGCTTTGCCTATGGGCCACGGTATACCGGTTGAAATCCGTTTAGGTATGCCTTTTAATGCCCAAACGAAGCCCATTCGCTTCTCCGTAAAATAATACCCCCTTAAATATTTTCCGGAGTAAAAGATACGGCACAAGGCATACAGCATCCAATAAATCGGTCTTGAATAAAGAATTCGCTTCATATCTATTCCGCATCCTTAATGTATTTACAGATTGCTTTCCGGTAAGCCTCCTCGTCCCGGTAAACACACTCCAAAAAAGCGTCACAGCCCTTTTGCAGCTGCTCGGCGGACAAGTGCCGATAGTATTGATACACGCTGTCCGGTGTGTCGGGGTCGTCTATGTTGACCGCCATTCCGATTCCGTATTTTTCCGTTATCTCCGACATGTGCGTTTCCGGAGACACCAGAATCGGCATACCCATTATGGCGGCGCTGTACAGCTTGTTTGAAAGTGCATAATCCAGATAAGGGTCATGGTTGCCGTAAACATTTATCGCCATATCGGAGGTCATATAGAAATCCGCAAGCTGCGTCCTTTCAAACTGACCGATAAGGGTCACGTTGAGTATATTCTCCCGCTCGCAGTAATCCTTCAGCTGCTCCGAGCCTCTGCCGATGAAGCTTAAATGAAACCGACTGTCGTTTTTAAACAGCAGCAAAAGCTTTTTTTGTTGCTCTATAAAGCGGACAGACCCTATGAAAGACAAGCGTATCGGTTCTTCCGCAGCATGTGTTCTGGCACGGTATTGTTGAATCAACGCCGCATCAATGGACTGAAGATTGTGCGAAATAACATACTCTCTTTCAGGGAGAAATTTCCGATACGCGGGCGAGGTAATGCTGCAAACACCTGCGTTCAGGACGACATCCTTTGTGAGAGTGTACAGCAATCGTTTGTTTTCTCCGGCATAATCACGGATATCCATGATGTAGCGCCCCTTGTAATCGGCACAAAGCCGGCGATGTATCAGCCAGGCCGCCTGCGTGGGGAAAACAATCAGCTTTTTATAGGTGTGCTCCTTCAGAATTCTGCCAACAAAGCGGATGAAGCCTATGTATGCCATCAGCTTTTGCGCTTTTCCGGCACTCGCTTCCATGGGGCCGTTATATCTGAAATACTGCTGTGCGCCGCACTCCTCCTCTTTGCCGCAACGGTCCCAATAGACAATGTCAAACGGGGCATCCAGCAAGGAGCGATATTTTTCAAGACACGGCGCATCAAAAATATTGCGTGTTGTTATTATGCAAATATCTGATTGATGTTGGCTCATTATCTTTCTTCTCCTTCGGGAATTGCCGCATCGGTAAGTGCCTTTATCAGTGCATCCATAAACCTGTTTTTTGAGAAAAACTCGCAATAATAGCTGTATGTATTGCGGCTCCATTGCTGAAGCAGCTCTGGATTTGACGAAATTTCCCGACAAAGCTGTGCAAGCTCCTGTGCATTCTCCGCAGCACCGCACACCCCGCAGCCGGCATCACAAACAAGCTTCTGCGTTTCTCCGTCAACTGCACCGACAATCGGCTTGCCCGCGGCCATATATGTCTGAACCTTGCCCGGGAGGGTCATTGAAAGCACGGGGTCTTTTTGCATTGTTACAAGCATTGCGTCAGCCATTGCATAGTATTCCGGCATTTTTTCAATCGGTTGGCGTCCGTGAAAAATCACAGATGTCAATTTATAAGACTCGGACAGCTTTTTTACGTTATCAAACTCCGAGCCGTCACCGACAATGTGCCATCGCAGGGTTTCGATATCCCGCGTCAGGTTTGCCGCCTCAACAATCGTCTTTACGCTTTGTGCCGCGCCGACATTACCCGCAAACATCAAATCTATCGTTTCGTCGGGATGCTTTTCACACTGCTCCGGAGTAAACAGCGCCTCCGCATACTGCGGCAAATATTCTGTGTTCTCAATCCCGAACTCTTCTTTAAAATAATCGGAAAAAGATTTTGACGTGATGAAAATCCTATCGGCGCTTTTATATATCCTTTCGGATATTTTGTGAAAAAGCCCGTATATCGGTGAGCCGCGCTTAATTCCTCCCGATACAAGACTTTCGGGCCACAAATCGAGGCAATATAAAATAAGCTTTTTTCGATGCTTTTTCTTGTATTTTATTCCGGCGTTCGCCATCATCACCGGAGAAAGCTGGTTGACGAAAACCGCATCATAGTCGCCGTTCAGCTTTGAAATATAACGAGCGGATGAAAAAGCGTAGCTGCAATAGTTTAAGAAACGATACACCGCTCCGTGTCTGCGCCCGATGGTAAAGCATCTGTGTACGCGAACTCCGTTTATCACTTCGTCCCGCTTTTCGCCGTGCCGATATCCGTCGTAAATCTCACCCATAGGATAATTGGGGATTCCGGTAACGACAGTCACGGAGTTTCCTCTTCTGACAAGCTCCTCACAAATGTCGGAAACGCGAAAAGGCTCAGGATAATAATATTGACAAACAACAAGAATGTTCATTTCTTCACAGCATCTTTCTCCGAAGCGTTTTCTGTGCCCTGCTCCTCCGTTTTTCTGCTTCGCTTTCGGCGTTCCGTCGCCCCACCGAAAGCGCCCCGACAGTTACCGTAAGGCAATTCCGGACACAAAACCTCATAATATCCACTATAACTTTTATATAATACTACTATTGCGTTTTCTTTGTCAACACTTATAAACAATTATAACAGAAATCAATGTAGGATTACAATAGATGTGTTACAAAAATTAAAAAAAGAGTAGCGAATAGGAAAAACCTG